>Ga0272441_10000510_pt1 | contig 88607 bp, 77 predicted proteins | sample SSMProp6N_FD_193582 | JGI IMG/M metagenome (GOLD analysis project Ga0272441, IMG submission 193582) | Marine sediment archaeal communities from Little Sippewissett salt marsh, Falmouth, MA, United States - SSM-Prop-6N | ecosystem: Environmental > Aquatic > Marine > Wetlands > Sediment ... | reverse complement strand
TGATCACCGGCGAGGTGAACAGCGCCACCAGCACGGTATACAGGGCGAAGGACCCAACGGCCTCGCTGAGGTAGATCTTCTCGAACTTGTGCTTGAGCGAGGTAATGATCAGTCCGCCCACGATGAGACAGCCAAGCTGAAAATAGGGGAAGTTGCCTGCCGCGGTGGCAACGTATTCTGCATAACTGAATGTTGCCGTAGCGAGAACAACAAATATTGTCATGATTGCTGTCTGTAATGTCCTTTTCATTGTATTATATCCTCCTCTCTGGGTTTTCTTTCTGTTTTGCCTTATAGATATGAGAAAACCGTGCCAGATTGGAGGTATGTGAAAATATTATTTGTAACCTACTGATTAGAGACAACTAATAGAGGTTGGAGCAATGGTACCACTGCAAGAAAAAGAGGGAAAACACGAAAATATTGAAAGAAATGTTACAAATGATTGCATGAAATATTAAATTATCTTCCCTATGAATGCAACGGGATGATGCCATTCCAATACGTGACGCACGAGGGATTACTTCGACCCATTCTTTTCATCGTACCGGCGGTCTCCCACATGCCGTCGCATCATCAGGAAGATTACCGTCATTCACGCTCGAACACAATACCGTATTTTTCGAGTTTTCTCTCAAAGGTCGGCCGCGAAATGCCAAGCATCCCGCATATCTCCCCTTTGTTTTTATTCGTCTCTTTGATGATTTTTCGTATATGCTGCTCTTCAATTTCATCAAGGGTCATAAATCTTCCCGAATCATCTCTCCCGTCGAACGCATGTGTCAGTTGAATGGCTTCCGTTGCTTCTCCCCCCAATAGCTCCGGAAAATCAGTCCTCCCAAGGGTCTGGCCCTTTGCAACGACGGCCCCTCTCACCAACAGGTTTTCCAATTCTCGCACATTACCGGGCCATGAATACTTCATGAAAATATCCATCATTTCTTCCGAAACACCAATAATCGACTTGTGAAGATCCCTGTTTATTTTGGTAAGAAGGTACTCTACAAGGGAAACGATATCTTCCCGCCTCTCCCGAAGTGGAGGGATCCGTATCCCCACGATATTGAGACGGTAATACAGATCATCTCTGAATTTTCCATCGGTAACCAGGCTTTTGAGATCCTTGTTCGTTGCAGTTATAATCCTCGCATTTACCTTAATTTTATCTTTGCCGCCAACCCGTTCGAACTCCATCTCCTGCAGCACTCTGAGAAGTTTTGCTTGCAAATTCAGCGACATTTCACTGATTTCATCGAGGAACACCGTCCCATGACGGGCGAGCTCGAATTTACCCAATTTACGGCTAAACGCACCGGTGAACGACCCTTTTTCATGGCCGAACAGTTCCGTCTCGAGGAGTGTCTCCACAATGGCAGAACAGTTAATCGCGATATAGGGTTCATCCCGCGCCGTATTGTAGTGAATTACTTTTGCAATCAACTCCTTCCCCGTTCCGCTTTCTCCTTCGATCAGCACCGTAGTCTTGCCCTGAGAGACAACCCCAATGGTCTTGAATACATCGCGCATTTGATTGCCGGTCCCTATGATATCGCCAACCTTAAACTCTCGGGACGACTCTTTTTCCACCAGAAGACCATTGATTCTCTTTTCCATTTCGATAATATTCAGGGCCTTTTGGATTGCCATATCGAGCTCGTCGACATTTATCGGTTTGTGAATGTAATCAAATGCCCCCATTTTCATCGCTTGAATAGTTGTTTCCATGTCATGATGAGCGGTGATCATGATTACTTTCACGTCTTCACGCTCTTCTTTGAGATCCTCAAGCACGGTAAAACCATCAATATCGGGAAGCCTTATGTCGAGGATGATAACATCCGGATTTTTCTCGACGAATTTATTCAATCCATCCGTACCGGTTATCGCCGTATATACCTCATAGCCCTCCTCCGTCAGGTAGAGATCGAGGGTTTCACCAATAGATTTATCGTCATCAATCACGAGAATTTTTGGCATGCTGCTCTCTCTTTCAACGGTTCATGCACCATAGTAATAGCTCAAGCGAATATGCACTGTTCTCTCATATATCCACCGGAATCGCTACCGTAATCTTTGTACCTACTCCCTTTCGACTTTCAATCTCGATCGTTCCCCCATGCAGGTCAACCAACTTCTTGACCTGTGTCATTCCCAGACCGGTGCCATATCGTTTCTGCGTAAAAAACGGATTGAATATATGCGGCATATCTTCTTCATCAATGCCACTGCCATTATCTTCAATCTCAATCGCAACCGATTGGTTGTCTCTGCCAGCCAGTCTCGTTGATATGACGAGCTGCCCCCTGTCCTCCATGGCATCAATGGCATTATGGCATATATTAATAAATACCTGCTCCAGCATGGCGGAATCAGCAGAAACAGGAGCAATAGCTCCGCCGAAATTTGTCTGAACATTGATGTGCTTATCAGAAATTGACTTTTCTACCATTGCCAAGGCATTTAATATGATTTTCGTAATATCTGAAGGTTCCTTTGCAGGTTCTGACGGCTTTGCATAAATGAGAACGTCATTGACGAGCTTTTCGAGGTGCTCCACTTCTCTTTGTGCGATCTCGAAGCGTCTTAAATCGTTACCCGATGGTTGAAGCCGTTTTTGCAGAATCTGAAGACTCATTTTTATGGAAGAAAGGGGATTTCTCACCTCGTGGGCAATTCCGGCTGACAACTGACCGATGGCAGCAAGTTTTTGACTTTCATAAAATTTCTTCTCGAGTTGTTTCAGTTCCGTTATGTCACGCTGCACAAAAACAAACCGGTCGGTCCCATGAACCGGACAGGGAGTTATTAGCAAATTCCTCTTTGAACCGTCACGGGCTGTTGCTTCCATCTCATATGGGGTAAAGACACCCTTTCGGACGTCTTTCCATCTTGCGGCAGCCAGATCTCTGTTTTCAGGATCAACAAATTCTGTAAAATGTTTGCCCGTGATCTCTTGGAAGGTCAGTTCCCGCACCCCCACTCTGCCTTTGCTCACATAGTTGATGATCCCGTCATTTGAAAGGTCAAAGAGCTTATCCGGTATACTATCAACAATCGATCGGAGATAATTATACAGATCTTCGATTTCCTTTTTGAGCGATACGTTCTCCATCAATTCGTTCTGAAGCGATTCCGCGTATTCTTTGAGGCCGAGTTCCATTTCTTTTTCCCGCGTCACGTCCTGGAGTGTTTCGATAACCGCAATGATTTCACCCTTTTCGTCATAAATCGGCGCCGCGAGGAAATAGAGGTATCGGCTCTTTTCCCCAAGATTCTCATAGAAATCCTGCGCTTCGTGTGCTCCCTCAACGGTACGTGACTTTCGTACATTTTGTTTTTCGTAGAATTTGTTCAGACCTTCCACATCATTTTCAGCGATCAGATCGGCAATAACGGGACGTTTTTCATCGTAAAACGGCAGATACTGTTTGTCGGTTCCGATCATCGTTTCGGCATTATACCCGGTAAGTTCCGCACATGCCCTGTTCCATAATATAACCTTGTGATCCTTATCGATAACAAACATGGGAATAGGAGATCCCTCGATGATACCCTCGATTGTTTTTCGCAGTGTAATGTTTGTATCAAGTTCATCCTTGAGGTTTTCAGCATACTCTTTTAGACTCTCAGCCATCTCCTTTTCTCTCGAGACGTCCTGGAGGGTCTCAATAGCCGCGATGATATTTCCGTTTTCATCATAAATCGGCGCCGCAAGGAAATAGAGATGCCGACTCTTTCCTCCGAGATCCTCATAGAAATCCCGCGCCTCGTAAGCCCCTTCTACCGTTGCCGATTTCCTTATCCTCTGTTTCCCGTAATACTTTTCAAGCCCTTCAATGTCTTCTTCCACGATTAAGTCAGCAATCACCGGCCGCTTTTTGGCATAGAACGGGAGGTATTGCTTATCCGTCCCGATCATCACACCAGAATCAAAACCGGTTAACTCGGCACATGCCCTGTTCCAGCAGATAACCTTGTGATCATTATCGATAACAAACACAGGAATGGGTGATCCTTCCATCGTCTTTCGCAGCGTGATGTTCCTGTCAAGTTCACTCTCAATCGTTTTTGCATAATTCCGTAAATTGTCAGCCATCTCTTTTTCTCTCGAGACATCCTGGAGAGTCTCAATAGCCGCTGTGATCTCACCCTCCTCATCATATATGGGGGCTGCCAGAAAATAGAGATGCCGGCTCTTTCCCCCGAGATTTTCATAAAAGTCCTGCGCTTCATAGGCACCCTCAATTGAGACTGATTTCTGAACTCGTTTCTCTCCATAATACTTTTCCAGACCCGCAATATCATTGTCCACGATGAGATCGGCAATAACTGGTCGTGTTTTTTCATAAAAAGGCAGGCATTGCCTGTCAGTCCCAATCATCTCACCAGAGTCAAAACCGGTGAGTTCGGCACACGCCCTGTTCCAGAATACAACTTTGTGGTCCCGGTTAATAACAAACATCGGAATAGGCGACCCTTCTATAATACCTTCTATTGCTTTACTCTCCCGGATCAGTTTTTCCTGCCAGTCTTCTTTTTCTTTTAATCGCTGTAATTCTTCTCTGAAACGTAATTGCCGTGTCCCCGCATAGGCAATCGATATAATCGCAATAAGAAATACAACGATAAGTCCGGCAGCTCCGAGCACCATGGTAAGTGTCGCGCTTCGCATGAGGGACACGACGACTGCAGTCGGCGTACTCAATGCTGCCGTCCACAGATCACTGCCAATTCGGACCGGGGCAAAGGCCACGATAACTTCTTTCGGGTTTTCCTTTTCTTTCACCTGGAAATATTCCCCATACCCCGCTCTGTTCATGATGACTTTCCCGTCCGAGGGCCCGGCACCCTTTGGATGTGTTTGAATAAGAGTGGCAATATTCACTCCTATTGTTTGCCGGTCCGAGTGAACGAAGACGACCCCTTGTTCGTCTAAAATCATGTAGCCGTCCGTCATTGTCTCTCCGGACGGATGAAGGTACCGCTCAATGAGTGGGGAAAGAGAAATTCCTGCGAGCAGACGTCCCGTATATTCGCCACCGACGCTCGCCTGCGGAATGCTGACGACAACCGACCCTACACGTATGTTACCGTGTGATTCCAGTCTGTTTACAAACGGCTTTTCACCGTCCCCCCCCCTTCCTTCGAAGTGAGAAAGGTTTTTCTCCACTGCCTGCGACAACGACGCCGGATAGACTTCCGTGAGCACACCTTCCAAATCGAGAGCGGCGACAAACTGGACAACATCTCCTGCCCCCGCGATAAAATGGAAAGTTTCTTCAACTATTGATTTCTCTGAGGAGGAAAATCGCGACGCGACGACCATGTTCTTTTCGACACTGCTGATATAGTGTTCTATATATGTCGCTGCACCTCTCACAATGGCCGCTTGCCGCCTGCCGAATTGCTCCACCATTTCATTTTCTCGTGCCTCATTGATGGTCAGAGCAAGAATAAGGATCAGCAGAACGACTGCACCTGTCGCCAACCATATGGATGTTCTTTTTTTCGCGTCGAAAGGAGTTTTACCCTCGTGTACTCCTGTTCTCTCCATAATTCTCCTTAGAGTCTCCTACTCGCCATATGAAAACTATTCCTCTCCCCTTTTTTTCTTCGCTTGATGTTCCTTCACACCAACGAAAATGTAGACACCCAAAGCGGCACCTAAGGAAACGAGAAGATTAATCAGTCCATTTTCAATCTTAAGAACCAGATCACAAAAAAACCATACGACGAGATAGGTTGCTACTGTTAGTATTTCCTGCATTATTAAACCTCGTTTTGATGTTATCTTACGCCACTGAAGTGATAAACGCGTGAGCCCTACACGCGCGTTGATTCTACCGACCGAACTGTGAAAATTCAATAAAAATATAAACCCGTGTGAGCGTGACCGAAATCCATACACCGCAGAGGAAATAGATGTTTCATAAAACATACCACGAAAGGGTCAGATGTTTCTCTTGCAGAAGATGCCGTTTTATGACAGACTCCACCCACTCAGCCTTACAATTGCAACCGTGATGCGTTGCACAGCCGGTTTTACTTTTTGTTCAATTCGATTTGCAAATTGAACGAAGTGTTAAACTGAGGTGCTACGATCATCGATAGTCGCAAGGAAACTGAGGAATCAAATAAATATGTAGTTGCGGCATGTTAGCATCATAATTTGTCGAAGCAACGATAAGTGGCATGTCTGTTGCAGAAATATCAGCCGTTTTTTACCTTTCCTCATTCTGAAGGGTACGCCCCTCGCATTTTTGGAGGAGGAAAATTTCAAGTTGTTCAAGAAAGGAGAAAAAAATGGTAATGAAATCTGTAAGAATGGTATCTACGCTACTCACAACAGCTGCGATCATACTTTTATCCGCACCAATCGTTTTCGCCGCTGAAGCTCTTCCTGAAGGCGGTGTATATGTAAAGGTTATCGCTGCAGTTGGCGCTATGATCGGAGCAGGACTCGCCATCGGGCTCGGAGCCATCGGTGCTGGATGTGGTATTGGTAATGCGGCAAGCGGAGCATGTGAAGCAGTTGGTAGAAATCCGGGAGTACAAGGTAAGATCATGATGACAATGCTGATTGGTATGGCTATGGCCGAATCAATCGCAATTTATGCATTGGTTGTTTCACTTATTCTTCTCTATGCAAACCCCTACATAAGTTACTTTTTGGGTTAATCACAGATAACAAAAACCTTAAAACCAAAAAAGTTAGGGGGATAAAACTATGACAGAAACGAGACAAGGTAAGCAGCTTTTCACGGTATCAAAGGTATTCTTTCTGCTTATCGTCATCCCCTTATTACTGATGGCTCTCCTGATAGGCAAGGGCATAATCCAGCTAGGACAAACGGCGAAAGAACGGGCAGTGACGGTTCTCGACCAGAAATCTCAGGAAGAGATAACGGTACGTGCCACCGACATTGCAGATGAAATCGCCGATTTTCTGCAGGAACGTAAGAGGGATATGCTGATTGCGACTATCATGCCGACTACCGAGAAGGCTTACAAGGAGTTTGTATCAGAAAATAAGTTACCCCTTTGGGTCAAGAAGGATGACAAAATCACCAAGGTCTTTGAGCCATTGTATACCGAAATGGCCCTTATTGACAAAACCGGAAAAGAAGTCATCAAAATCGTAGACGGCGAAGTCGTACCAGGAAACAATCTGGCAAACGTCAGTAAACCGGCAAATACGACATACAAATCGGAAGATTTTTTCTCACAAGTAAAACGCCTGAACAAGGGAGAAGTCTATATATCCCATGTTACCGGTTGGTACGTAAACAGGTCTGAAGTTGAAAAGGGCAAACGGTTTCAGGGTATCGTGCGATTCGCTACCCCGCTGTTTGATAAGCTTGGATTCATCGGAGTGGTCACCCTTGCCCTTGACGTACGGCACCTTACTAAATTTACGGATAACATCATACCAACCCAACCAGGTTATGTGTTGGAAGCGGATGCCTCGACGGGAAACTATGCCTATATGGTTGACAACAGAGGCTTTATAATTTCTCACCCCGATGACTACCACATTGTAGGTCTCTATAAGAATGGGAAACAGGTCCCGGGCTTAACTGAGGAGACCCTGAAGGAAATGACCGATCGAGGAGAAATGGCGTTAAATCTCAGCCTTCTCGGTTTTATGGATCCTGCACTACCTGAAATCACAAAAGAGGCGGCTTTGGGAAATTCGGGAGCCAAGATCTACAAATTCAAAGGCCATACAAAGTTTGTGGCCTACTCACCGATCAAGTTCTTCTCGAAAGATTACCCGGAACCTGGTGGATTCGGATGGATCGGGATGGGCGTAGACGTGGATAAGTTCAACGAAGTGGCCTTGACAACGTCTAACAAGATCGAGAAAGAGGCGGAAGCCTGGATGACAACGATCATCGTAATCATCGTCTTTTCCGTCATACTGCTCTTCCTCATCGCGGCGATCCTCGCAAAAGGAGTTACCCGGTCAATTGATGCGGACGTGCCTCCTGGATCCGAGGGCGGACATCGCTACGAGGATGAAGACTAACATATGTCCCCCCGATACATATGACTATCGGGTAGAGACCGACTCACAATTTTATCGTGCATGAAGCTGATAATGTTGGGGTCTCATTAAGAACGTAAAAGGCCGGAAGGCAACCTTCCGGCCTTTTCTATCTCACTTCAACATCAGAATAATAGTACTTTAAAATTTCCGTATACGGATGCCCCCCCTTCGCCATATGGTATGCCCCCCATTGACTCATGCCTACCCCATGACCGTACCCTCGACCACGGATACTGATACCGCTTGCATCCCGTTGCAGCTCGAAGAGGGTGCTCTTTATGAGTTTCGGATCGATCTTCAATCTGAACTGATTACCACTCATTGTCATCTCACCCCGGCTATGTATGATTTGCATCGTTTGCACCCTTCCGGACGGGCTTACCTTCACCGGGGCAACGCCATACAATGAGCCGACACTAACCCCGCAGCTCCCAAGTGATGTCCTGATTGTTTCCATATCGAGGTGGTGTGTCCATTGGTAATTCGATCCCTTCGTGCTGAAATCATCTCGAACTCCTCGAAGATACGGCACATCGGCAGTCCAGACATGTTGTGCATCTTCTGTCACTCCACCACTGTTCGAATGGAAATACGCAAGGATCAACCTCCCCCCGTGGAGTATCACCTGTCCTCTCGTTTCATTTACCGCCCGTGTCGTCATTTCGCTTTCAACCCTATAGCCTTCATATACCTGAGAATATGTCGATGCGTACACATCATACCCCTTGTCTTTGCCTTTTTCTTTCTGATACAGGGCATAGGTTCTCGCGGCAACGGCCTGCGCCTTCAGGGCTTCGAGGGGCCACCGGGGCGACATTTCTTTCGGGAGGACGCCATAGAGGTACTCCTCCAGTCCGAGGGTATTGACAACAGTGATGCCGTGCGGTGTTTCACGGAGAGAAACTTCACCACGATATGTCTTTTCATTTACCGCTATTGGTGTTGCCTCAGGTGTCGTCACAACAATACGATCATAGCGAAGAGGAGCGCCGTTGAGCCACATGTGTCCCTCGCGGAATTCGACAACCATACGGCGTGATCCCTGTATGCGAACGATCGTATGTTGCTTTTCCGGTTCGGTAATGTCATAGGAAGAATCCGACATAATCTGCACCCGGGTCAAATTTTCATGGGTCAGGACGCGTATCGTTTCATCAGGCCGAATTCGCAAAGCTGTGTCAGGCTTTCTTTCACTTGCCGCCGGTGGTGGCGTCATGCAGGATTCGACCATAAATTCCGCCGTCTGTCTCCGTGTACCCCGTGGAAATCGTTTTAGATACTCCTGAAACCACGCACAGGCATTCCCGTACTTGTTCTTTTCATACAGAATCATGCCGATATTGAAAAACGCATTGGCCGCATGGAGACTTTTTGAATAGCGCTGTACCACAAATGAATAGTGTTCCAAGGCATCATTATAATTATTCAGAAAATAGCCATAAATATCACCAATCCTGACGAGGGCTTTTGCCTGCATGTCATAATCGGTCGACTGATCCGTTACATCACGGTAGGCACCAATCGCCTCGAGATACATACCCATCTTCAGGTATCGGTTCGCCATCTCCATGGCACTGTGTGCATCATTTGCAAATGTTGCAGGGGCAAGAATGGCGAGAGTCAACGCGATGGTAAAAAGATGGCATTGTGCAAGTAATCTAGGAATCATCATCTCTGAAGGGCTGAGGTCTTAGAGAAAATCACTCGTTCTCATGGTAAAAGACACTTTCGGCAACTTGGAGCACACTCCACATTGCTCATAAAGGATGGTTCATTGCCAGAGTAGATCTATAAGCCGAGTTCTGTTCCCCTCAGCGGTTGCCCGATTGAAGGGCGATGATCATTAATCTGGGACAACAGTTGCCTGTTGCCTCAAGCGACGCTACCCGAGAGCATCGAGCGGGCCACTCTCAGCGCTCTCCTATTTGGTCTTGCTCCGGATGGGGTTTACCAAGCTTTTCCGGTCACCCGGAAAACTGGTGAGCTCTTACCTCCCCTTTTCACCCTTACTCCGGGAAATGGCGCGGTGCCGACTTCCCAGGGCGGTATGTTTTCTGTGGCACTTTCCTTAGGGTCACCCCCAGTCGCCGTTAGCGACCATCCTGCCCTGTGGAGCTCGGACTTTCCTCCAGCCCGCATACAGCAGGCCAGCGATCACCCGATCTACTCTGACAACTTCATCCCTACGTGCAAAACAACTAGGATCATATTATAGCCAATGACCGGCGCAATGACAAATTATATTTCATCATCTCCACAATGGAAGGTGCACCTTTTATTCATGCTATTTATCTGATTTTGTTTATGGTTTTGCAGAGAAACTCCTCGTAGTTACATGGGCCACCGATTTTGGCACCGAAGATGCCGACGGAAGTTCTTCATCCTTTCGTATCAGGGGTTCTCAATGGTAGCAAGTGCGGTAAAACCTACAGGCGGGCTATCAGAGCAGCGAGTGCATCAGTAGATATTTATAATAGGCAATTCTAATGTTCGGCCAGTACTTCGTCGATGTTTTCATTCGTCGGTTTCGTCATATAAGACGGCGCCGGTACCACTGCTGCCCGGGGTACTTCGACTCGCGCCATCTGCACAGAGGATATATCGTTTATTGCTCCTCATCACTTCTGTCATCCCAGTATATAATCCGGTTACAATGGGGGCACTGCATCAATTCTTCTACTCTCTGCAGTTCGTTATACATTTGAGGGGGGATATTCATGTGGCATCCGCTGCATACCTCTTTCCATACTGGTACAACAGCCCTGCCGTTTCTGCGCTGTTTTATCATCTCATATTTTTTGAGAAGACTTGTCTCTATCTTTTCCCGCAGTTGTTCGTTTGTCTCCCGGATTCCAGAAAGGACGGAATCGATGGTGTTCATCTCGTTTTCAACATTTCGTATCTTCGCTTCGTGATCTTCCCGGATGACAACATACTCCTTTTCGCTCGTTTCTACTTCTTCCCGCACCGTATCGATCATTTCAAGAGTGTGGAGGATTCCGACTTCTATCGCATCATTTTTTTCGCCAATGATATCCATTTCCGTTAAAAGTGCCTGATATTCTTTATTCGTTTTGACCTCAAACAGTCGTGCTTTTATCCTCTTGATATTCTCTGCGCCATTGTTAAGATCGTTTTCTCTTTCGGCATGATTGACCATTAATTCGTCGTATCGCTTCTTCGCATCAACCACTCTCTCTTCAAGATGCCGCAACTCACTCATGAGTTGGTCGAGCTCGTGCGGCAGCTCTTCTTTCCTCAGTTCTACTTTTTTTATTTCCGAGTCGTTTTTTTGAAGTTCAATAAGATGTGTAACCTGTTTCTTCAAAATGTTCCCCTTTCACGTATAGTAACTACCCAAAAAAAATGCACCACATTGTGTGGTGCATTTTTCAAGAATCAGAATCACATGCCGAGCATGTATTCTTAATATGCTTTTTCTTGCTGAACATTTTTTTTGCTTTCAAAAATCGCCTTTCTTGCTTCGACTTTATGGTGGGCCCACCTGGATTCGAACCAGGGACCTACCGGTTATGAGCCGGTGGCTCTTCCAGCTGAGCTATGGGCCCTCGCACCGCCAGTACACGACAACAAAAGATTGGAGTTATACCCATTAGTACTATTTGTCAAGAAATATTATTTTACGTTGCTCTTTATTTCCCTTCTCCGTGACGGACCTCTCAATTTTTTTAAAACAGCTTGTTCCATATCTTTGGCTCGCTGGAGCGTTTCGTCATCACACCCTTCGCCTTCCTCTTCGAGATCGAAGCCCGCCCTCTCACCAATGCCAAAACGCATCCGCAGAACCTTCTCCTCACGAGGGGTCAGCGTTGACAGTATTTTTCTCGTCTGTTTCGCAAGATCCATACTGACGGCAGCCTCGGAAGGTGACATTATTTTTTTATCTTCGATAAAATCGCCCAAGGAGCTGTCTTCCTCCTCGCCGATCGGCGTTTCAAGAGAAATTGGTTCCTTCGCTATCTTGAGCACCTTCCTGACTTTCTCTAGGGGAAATTCCATTTTGTCTGCAATTTCTTCCGGATTGGGTTCTCTTCCCAATTCCTGGACGAGATATCGAGACGTCCTGATCAGCTTATTAATCGTCTCAATCATGTGGACGGGTATTCGAATGGTTCGTGCCTGATCTGCAATTGCCCTTGTAATGGCCTGTCTTATCCACCACGTTGCGTACGTCGAAAACTTATACCCCCGCTGGTATTCAAACTTATCGACGGCTTTCATCAGGCCGATGTTACCCTCCTGGACGAGATCAAGAAATTGCAGTCCTCTGTTTGTATATTTTTTTGCAATACTCACGACGAGCCTCAAATTCGCTTCCATGAGCTTTTTCTTTGCCGAATCAGCCTTCTTTTCTCCCCTTTTCACCGCTCCGATCACTTTTTTAAGTGCTTCTGAAGAGATACCGATCTCTGATGTTACCTTTTTCCTGTCTTTTCGGGCATTTTTTATTGTTTGCTCATATTCCCGCAATCTTTCGAGAGATATTTTTGTCTCTTTCGCAACTTTTCTGGCTTCTTCTTTGCTTTTTCTTGTCCGCACAAAATATCTGTCGAGCTCCTTAAGTGAATGACCGGTCTCTTCCCGACATCTCTTTAACGCTTGCTCCGACCTGTTCACCTCCATGAGAGAAATCTTGAGTTTCAACACCATCCGGGTGATATACTTCTTACTGAACTTGATCTCCTTGCACATATCGACAATATTTTTCGCATTCCTCTCGAGTTTCGCATTGATTTTCTCCACTTCAGACTCTTCGAGGTCTTCTTCTTTTAACTGGAGTTTCATCTTGTCGCTTCTTCGATCCATCCTTTGAATTTTATCAATGAGATGCTGCACCCTCTCTTTGTGCATATCCTCTTCGACAAAACCTTCTTCATCTTCCATACTGTCGATGACATTTTTTATTCTGAGATCCCCGCCTTTCAACTTCGCTCCTATAGCAACAACATCTTTCACGACAATCGCCTGCCTGAACAGGGCATCCATAACTTCCCGTTCACCCTCTTCAATTTTCTTTGCGATTTCAACTTCACCTTCCCGACTGAGCAGTGATACCAACCCCATCTCTCGCAGATACATCTTGACGGGATCACCTGTTTTACTCAAAGCCGGGAGCAGAGGAAGAAGTCCGCTTCCCGTGACTTTTGTTTCTGCGGTTTCTTCAACGCTTTTTTTCATAGGCACTTTTTCACCCTTTTCCGCATCAATGATATCAATATTTTTCTCACCGAAGAGCATTATGAGAGCATCCAGCTCATCTGATGTGACGACATCGGACGGTAGCAGATCGTTAACATCATCATAAGTAAGAAATCCTTTTTCTTCACCCAGTAAAATCAGTTTTTTTACTTCGTCGGAGTGCATTATTTTTTTCATGTCACCTTCTCCTTGGCATTCGATGCGAAGTTATGCAGTGCTACTTGCACCTATCTTATCCTTGTACAATTTTTCTTCCTGCATTAATCTTCCTTTTTCAGCTACCAGTCTGTCGCATAACTCGACATCCCCCATTTTCTGTGCGTCCATCAATTCCTTCTGCAACATCTTCCGCTTCACGCTGTACCATCTGAGCTTTATCTTTATTATGGTATCATTAAGGACTTTATCAACAACGTCTTCGGTGTACGGTGTCTCTTCCATAGACAGCTGAAGTAGCTTGTCTTTGACATACCCATCATGAAGTCCGCTTATAATATCGGCAACATCACTCACGTCCCCGATGTGATATGCGGAGGCAATGCGTTTTCCTAATCGCAGTATTTCTTCATCAACTAAATAATCGAACACGCGTTCCCGCTCCACAACGGGAATTCTATCGGGATATTCCATTATCGCATTGATAAGACTCAATTCCACTCTGTCGACATGTTTCGTCTTTTTCTCTGGCACTCTTCCCCGATCCGGGGGTCTCTTTCTAGGCGAGTGATATTTTTTCACTTCTTCTTTGAAAACCTGCTCATCGACGTTCATTCTTTCTGCAACTCTCTTTACGAAGAGATTTCGCTGGATAGGATCGCTGATATTGCCGATAAACGAGATCGCGCGCTTGAGGGCATCTCGCTTACCTTCCAGTGTTCTCTCCTCACCCATCACCTCATCAATATAGTAATCCACCATTGATGGGGCTCGGCGGATTTCCTCTTCAAGTGCTTTGCCTCCGAATCTCCTTACGAAGTCATCGGGATCATAACCGTCGGGCAGGATGACAACACGAACCCGCATTTCTTCTTCAAGAAACAATGCAAGGCTTCTCTCTACGGCATTTCTTCCCGCCTCGTCCGGATCGAAGATCACCACTATATTGCGTGTGAAACGGTGTATCTGCTCGACCTGCTCTTTCGTAAGGGCTGTGCCGAGGGTGGCAACAACATTCTTGGTTCCATATGCCCACAGGGAAAGAAGATCGAGATACCCCTCAACGACAATCACCTCGTCCTGTTTCTTAATTTCCGTCTTCGTCTGATTGAGACCATACAGCATTCTTCCCTTACTATACACAGGCGACTCAGGCGAGTTCAGATACTTGGGCTCTCCGTCAACGATAATCCTTCCGCCAAATGCGACAATATCGCCGCTCAAATTCTCTATCGGAAACATTACCCTGTTTCTGAATCTGTCATAATACCCTTGGGCGTTTTCCCTCTTTACTACCAGACCTGCTTTGTGGACAAGTTCGAGAGGCGCTCCTCGTTCTTTAAAGAAGTTTTTCCCATAGCTCCACCCGTCGAATGCATAGCCGAGAGAAAATGTCTCGATAACCGCTTCATTCACTCCTCTTTTTTCGAGATACTCACGTGCCGCCAGTCCCCTTGCGGAAGTAAGGTTTTTTGAAAAGTAATCTTTCGCGACCTTATTCACCCTGCAGAGTTTTTCCCTCTCAGTAGCGTCTCTCTTTTCTTCCCTGCTCAGTTTTTTCTCAGGTATAACAACTCCTAGTTTCCCCGCCAGGTGTCTGACCGCTTCGGGAAATGCCATATCATTAATCTGCATTATGAATGAGATCGAATTACCACCTGCACCACAGCCGAAACAATAAAATATCTGCTTTTCAGGGTTGACGGAAAACGAAGGTTTCTTCTCTTTATGAAAAGGACACAGGCCGATATAATTACGGCCTGCTTTTTTCAAAGTCACATATTCTGAAACAATCTCGACAATGTTTGCGCGAGCCTTTATCTCTTCGATTTTTTCGGGAGGGATATACCCTGTCACAGAGGAATTCCTTCATTCCATTATTTTCAGAGAAGTTACCTCTTGAATACCTATAAGATGAAACATGGTGCTACTACAGAAATGTACGTACCTCTAATATGACATGAAACTATTCGCTTTGCGAATCCATTAGGATGACAACGCTTTCTTTACCCTTGCACTGACTAGTTTCCCATCGGCTTTACCGGTCAGCTTTGGCATAAGTACTTTCATGACCTTGCCCATATCTTTCGGGCTCGTTGCTCCGACATCTTCAACGGCTTTCGCGATTTCCGCATCAAGCTCCGCTTGAGAAAGTTGCTCCGGCATGAACTCTTGGATAATCGTCACTTCATGCGCTTCCTTTTCAGCGAGATCGACCCTGCCGCCATTTGTGAACTGCTCAACAGAATCTTTCCGCTGCTTGATCATGGAAGACAGCACCTGCAGAACTTGATCTTCCTTGAGTTCTCCGCCAACATCGATTTCTTTGTTGTGAAGGGCAGATTTCATTAAACGAAGAGTAGACAAACGCTCCTTGTCTTTACTTTTCGCTGCAGTAACCATTTCCTGACTGATTTTCTTTATTATCTCCATTGATTCAACCCACCTTATCTCCCGAAAGTAATAACAAGAAAACTGAAAAAATCAAATTGCTACTTCTGCCACCGCCGGGCAATATTGTCAAGTAATATATGTAAATTAATATTAATTTCCCGATTGTCAATAAAACAAAATAATATTTTCATATCCACCGCGTTACGCTAATCCATCCTTCAATTTTTGACCTCCCAACAGATGCATATGCAAATGGAATATCACCTGTCCACCATCTTCATTACAATTAATGACCGTTCTGAAACCTCGCTCATCAATTCCCTTGATTCGTGCAATTTCCACCGCGGCGAGATACATGTCTCCTACAATTCCCGCCGTACCCCGTGAAAGATCCAACAGCGTTGCAATGTGTTCCTTGGGTACGATGATCACGTGAACGGGAGCCATAGGATTGATGTCATCAAACGCCAGAATGTTCTCGTCTTCATACACCTTATTGCTCGGTATCTCGCCGTTTATAATTTTACAAAAGATACAATCTCCCATACGGACACCTCCCCTCATAGAATTAAAAATGAAAAATCAACCGTCATATGACAAAGGGCAACGTTCATCATTGGTCACCGCGGGTGCCGACGTGGTATAATGCATCTTCGATTTTCAAAGCGCCGGTGTACAGTGCTTTACCCACAATGACACCGATGATCCCGGTGTTTGCAACTGTTACCAACTCTTCAATATCTTTGATACCCGCAACACCACCCGACGCGATGATCGGAATTTTGACCGTTTCGGCCATTTTTTTTGTCGCTGAAATGTTGACACCCGTTTCCATACCATCTCGGCTGATGTCGGTATATACAATCGCATCAACTCCTGAGTGTTCGTAACTCTTTGCTATATCATAAGCAGACTGTCCCGATCCCTCGATCCATCCCTCAACCATAATCTCACCATCTTTTGCATCGATACCGAGAATTATCGCCTCTTTGAATACCTCACAGGCCTTCATGACAAAACTCCTGTCTTTCAGAGCAGCCGTACCCAGGATAACCCATCGGGCGCCTGTGCCGAGATAAAGTTCAGCCGTCTGCAGGCTCCTGATTCCTCCTCCGACCTCCACGGGGATATCGACATTTTGAACTATCTCTCGAATGACATCCGTATTTTGAGGAGAACCAGTGCGAGAACCGTCAAGATCGACGATATGGATTCTTTCGGCACCTTTTTTTTGCCACTGCACGGCAATGTCAACGGGGTGGTCTGAGTAGGTGGTTGACCGAGAAAAGTCACCCTGGAGAAGTCGAACGCATTTGCCATTTTTTAAATCTATCGCTGGTATGATAATCAACACGAAACTCCTTGTTACCGGCTGCGAGCTTTCAGTCACAACAAAATCGGGAAGAATTCCATCCGATCGTTTTCCCGTACTCCGGCACCGGCATCAATGTCATGCCTCAGCCAGATTGCCGACTAGTCTTTTTCCTGTCTCGGAAATGTTTCTAAGATTTTTTCGACACCCGCTTCGGACAGCTGGTGGGCCGTGAGCCACATGCCCCGTCCCTTGAGAAACGTTGTCACATCCAACACATTTTCCATCAGTGATGCCTGGGTCTTATCGAATATTCCTTTCCAGACAAAGACACCGTCGCTCACCCGCAATAAATGAACCCCGAACGCGACAGAAGCCGGTTGTTCAACAGAATATCGGTACCCTTTCCTCGCCCTGTACCGATAGACAAATCCTACCAGCACCCCATCAGCTTTCACCTCTTCCCCGACTCTTTTGAGTACCTCCTGTGGTTCAGCCTTGAATGTGCCGGCACGAATCCTCGTGTAAGCACCTTTCACACGATCCAAGGGCATTACCACAACGTTTTCATCCGTCGCAAGCTTTTGCAAAAAGAGTGTTTCAATCGCTTTTTCAGGACTGCCGGCATATGGTGCGGTAGAAAAGTAAATTCCGCTTACTGGACATCTTATATGGGTTATCGAGGGATCGTCAGGGATAATGTTCTGAAACGGTACGACAGCAATTTTCCGCAACACAACATGCTCTTCATTCTGAGAAGAGGTATCTACTCTCTTGTCCGATACACATCCAGCAAGGGAAAGAAAAACGACCATGAAACAAACGATGAGTAACACCCCTCGCGGCAAACAACACAGACGACGATAGTTGGATACCATATTTCCCCCACTGCACCTCCGGCAATCACTGCCGATGGTGTCAAAAGATCAAAAAACGAAAAGCGGCTGTTACGACACCGAAGCACTCATTCAGCTTCTCTTAAATACATCGTATACCCCTCGCCGTTTAAAGTGATATCCCCATACGTGAAATATTCAGAGAGTACCCTTCGTAGACAACACCCCTGAAACCCGGTCATCGAGGGTGATCGCACTTCGCAACGAACGGGCAATTGCCTTGAAGGCTGATTCGATCATATGGTGTGGATTACTACCATATATGATATTGATATGCAATGTTATTCCACTGTGGTCGCAGAAGGCCTTGAAAAATTCATTGAACAACAATGGGTCGAGATCCCTGATCTTTTTATCGCCAAAATCGGCATTAAAAACCAGATACGGTCTTCCCGAAAGATCAATACTGACGTTACATAAACTTTCATCCATCGGAACCACGGCAGATCCGTAACGGGTTATTCCCTTTTTATCTCCCAAGGCAGTTTTTATCGCTTCACCGAAGCAGATTCCCATATCCTCAACGAGATGATGGTAATCCACATCAATATCTCCCCGCCCCCTTACAATGACGTCAAAACATCCATGCCGTGCAAAAAGTGAGAGCATATGATCAAGGAAGGGAATAGATGTTGCGATATCATCCGTACCTTCGCCGTCGAGGTTTATCTCGACAGTGATGTCCGTCTCTGTTGTCTTCCTTGCAACTTTCGCTTTTCGTATCACAGGTCCCTTCCTTTCAGATCACCTTATTAAGGGCATACTCAATAATGCCCTCGGCTCCCGCCTCCTGAAGAAGGGGGATCAAATCACGAACAATAGCCCTGTCAACAATGGTTTCAATCGCAAACCATTCCTCGTTATAGAGTCCTGATATCGTTGGTGCTTTAAGAGACGGCAGTAAGAGAATGACCCTTCCGAGATTTTCCTTCGACACATTCAACTTCATCCCCACTTTTCCCACAGCCATGAGAGAACCGGTCAGCAGTATTTGTATCTGCTCTATTTTTTTCTTTTTCCACGGATCGTTCCACGTATCTTTGTTTGCGATGAGTTGGGTATTCGTTGTCATGAGTTCATGGACAATGCGTAACTTATTAGCCCTGAGCGTGCTTCCCGTCTCGGTTACCTCTACGATTGCATCGATAAGACCTTCAACGACCTTTGCCTCCGTTGCTCCCCACGAAAATTCAACGTGAACATCTATCCCCCTGTCGTTGAAATACCTTTTGGTAAAATTTACCAGCTCAGTCGAAATTCTTTTCCCTGCCATATCATCAATGCTGTGAATGAGAGAATCTTCTCTCACCACCAATACCCATCGCGCCTGTCGAGCGGTTGCCCGCGAATACACTAGATCCTGAATTACAACGACATCGGAATCGTTCTCCATAATCCAGTCTTTCCCCGTAAGGCCAAGATCAAGGGTACCGTCTTCGATAAATATGGACATTTCCTGCGCTCTCACGAGGGAGCAGGACACCTCATCATCATCGATTTCAGGGAAATAACTTCTGCTGTCATATGAAATAGTCCACCCTGCCCGCTTAAAAAGTTCTATTGTATTCTTTTCCAAACTTCCTTTGGGAATTCCCAATCGTAACTGTTTCATTATTTATACACGTCCTCCGGATCAAACACTCTTTCACCTATAATTTCCAGTTTTCCTTCAGAAAGTTTTCGGTGGAAACACGAGGCATAGCCGGTATGACAGGCGGCACCTCCAATCTGCTCAACCTGCAGTAACACCGTATCGGAATCACAATCTATCCTTATTTCCTTAACAAGTTGCACATTACCCGATGTTTCCCCTTTTACCCACAGGGTATTTCGCGATCGACTCCAGAACGTTGCCTTACCCGTTTCCAGCGTTTTCTCCCACGAGGCTCGATTCATATAGGCAAGCATCAAGATCTCCTTCGTTGTGTGCTCCTGAACGATCGCCGGCACCAAACCATTACCTTTTTCAAAGTTAATGATAGTCATTGCACTCCATTCCTATCTAACTAACAAATAGTTAGCATTTTTGCCGTACTATATGTATACTGTTATAGAAAGCTAGGCCCACTAACGTAATGGAAGCTGCTTTTTTTCGCAAGCATTATTTTTACAATTTTGAACTTGCCTCGATTCACTTTTTATGTTAGCAAAGATGTTTGATGCGTTATGTAAATATTGTACTGCGCGTCGGTCGTAGTATTCTAATTTAATCACTGAATTTCAACTTTATAAAGGAGGTTTTAAGACTATGCAGGTGTTGATTGGTGGTGTTGTGGCTGCAGTCTTGGGATTTGTCGGCCTTTTTGCCTGGTGGAAAGAATTCTTGATGATACTGATGGGTGGCATTCCCATTGCGTTGCTTCTGGGAGGTGGCCTTGCGATTTATGTCGGCTATGACGAACTGAAAGATCAACTGCGAGAAAAGAAGGACAAAGCAAAAGAAGAAAAAGAAAAGGAAGACGAGCTCAGCAGAACAAAAGCCGAATTGGAAAAAGCAAAAGCCGAATTGGAAAAAGCAAAGGAGGAAACCTCCAATAAAGCCAAGCCGAAGAAAAAAGAAGACAAAGAAGAGAAATAACGAGATGACATACAAAAAAATAGGGGTTTTCGAAAACCCCTATTTTTTTGTCTTCACGGGTCGGGGTGCATAAAATAACACTTGACACGGACCGTCAAGTCGCATAGAATCCTGCGGAAATGGTTTGGCGGTTTGCAGCACATGACAAAGAAAAAACACACATTTCACATTTCGCGTCACATCTACTGTATCTACATGTATTGATGCCTGCTGCCCACCTGAAAGGGGTGGTACAGCAGGCCTTCCATAATTTTTCTTTCCTTTTCTAGTTTTCCCCATGCAAAGGAATTACTGGAATCGCCTGCACCCATGCAGGCATACGAAGTTTCATACTTCCGGCACAGGAAGGAAGTCACACTACAATATATCGGAGGGAACAAATGAAAAAAAGACTGACCATTCATCTATCGATAATTTTTTTTGCATTAATGTTTATACTGGTAAGCGGTTTCACTGTTGCCAGTGCCAAGACCATTAATCTCACGTACAGCATCTTTTTCCCCCCAAGCCACGATCAATGTAAGGCAGGAGTGGCATGGGCAAAAGAAATAGAAAAACGAACAAACGGGCGAGTTGCGATTACCGTTTTCCCCGCAGGGACGTTGACAAAGGCAAACCAGTGTTACGACGGTGTTGTTAAGGGCATTTCAGATATAGGAATGTCATGCTTTGCCTATACGAGGGGACGATTTCCGGTTATGGAGGCCCTGGATCTTCCCCACGGGTACCCAAACGGCAAGGTAGCAACCCATGTCGCGAGTGAATTCAGCACAATCATGCAGCCGAAGGAATTGAGCGATGTGCAAGTCATGTACATTCATGCCCACGGACCGGGACTCCTACACACGAAACAACCCGTCAAAAGCCTGGCGGATTTGAAGGGCATGAAGATAAGATCGACAGGTCTGAGCGCAAAAGTTACACAGGCACTGGGTGGAGTACCCGTTGCCATGCCCCAGTCGGGAACATACGAAGCACTTCAGAAGGGCGTCGTAGAAGGCACCTTCACTCCCATAGAAACGCTCAAGGGATGGAAACAGGCCGAAGTTATCAAATATACCACTGAATGCAGCGGAATAGGATACACAACAGCCATGTTCGTCGTCATGAACCCGAAAAAGTGGAAATCTCTCCCGAAAGATATCCAAGAAATATTCGAAACCGTGAGCAGCGAATGGATAAACGTTCACGGCAATATCTGGGACACGAGTGATGGCGAAGGTCGTCAGTATACACTGAGTCTCGGAAACAAGATTCTGACCCTCACAGAAGATGAGGAGCTACGCTGGACCAACGCGGTACGGCCGATGATCGACAACTACACCACCGCAAAAGAGAAAAAAGGCCTCCCCGGCAGAAAAGCCATTGCAGAGGTGAAGCGCTTAATACAAAAGTACAGCGACCTATACGCAAAATAGGAGAATACAGCCGTTCCCCCTCCCGGCTTCCGGCCGGCGAGGGGGACGTTGTGTTCAATACAACTGTGAGGCACATGCGTGAGCTTGTACCGGCTGGAAAAAGTCATACACACTCTCACATACCGATGTAATTGGATCGCCGCGGGTGCCGTGGTTGCAATGATGCTTCTTACCACCGCAGATGTCGTGCTTCGCCTTTTTCGCCATCCCATCCCGGGAACATACGAACTGGTCGGATTGCTCGGTGCTGTCGTCATTGCCTTTTCCCTTGCCTACACCTCAGTAGAAAAGGGACATATCGCCGTTGAGTTTCTCGTGCAGAAATTTTCGAGAAAAGTGCAGACCGCGATTATGGCGGTCAACGATCTTTGTGCCAGCTTTCTCTTCGGATTGATAGCCTGGCAAAGTATTGTATACGCTTCAGATCTCAAACAAAGCGGCGAGGTATCTCTCACCATCCAGATGCCCATATATCCGGTTGTGACAGGAATCGCGATCGGATGCGGCCTCCTCTGTCTTGTATTGCTCATCGACTTTTCAAAATCTCTGAAGAGGGTGGGGGAAAAGTGAGTCCGACCGCCGTTGGCATTATTGGTCTCGCCGCATTGTTCCTCTTTATCTTTTCGAGGATGCCCGTCGGGTATGTCATGGCGATTATCGGGTTTATCGGCTTCGGGTATCTTGTCTCATTCGATGCGTCAATGAATCTCATCGCCAAAGATGTCTTCTCCGTTTTTGGCTCGTATAGTCTGACGGTCATACCCCTCTTTGTCCTGATGGGTCAAATTGCCTATCACGCAGGAATAAGTACGCGACTCTTCGATGCAGCATACAAATTTATCGGGCATCTTCCGGGAGGTCTCGCCATTGCAACGATCGGGGCCTGCGCAGGGTTTGCCGCAATCTGCGGGTCCACCAACGCAACGGCTGCCACTATGGCAACGACCACACTGCCCGAAATGAAAAAGTACAATTACAAACCGGGGCTTGCCACGGGTGTTGTGGCCGCCGGAGGAAGTCTTGGTATCCTCATTCCTCCGAGCGTCATCTTTATCGTCTACGGGATCATCACTGAACAGTCGATCGGGAAACTCTTCATGGCAGGTCTCCTGCCCGGAATTATCTTGACCATTTTATTCATTGCCACCATTATCATATGGACGAGCATAAGACCCGATCTCGGTCCGCGAGGGCCGCGATTCACGCTCAGGGAAAAAGTGGCCTCTCTTTCCGGAATCGTCGAAACACTGTTATTATTCATCCTTGTCATGGGAGGACTGTTTGCGGGGTTCTTTACACCAACCGAGGCGGGTGCGATTGGCGCTTTTGGAACACTCGTTATCGCGATGGTACGACGAACAATCACCGTGAAGGGCTTTGTTACCTCTCTGTTCGAAACAACAAGAATATCCTGTATGATCCTCGTCATCGTCGCCGGTGCCACAATCTTCGGACACTTTCTCGCAATTTCAAGAATCCCTTTCGATATGGCGACATGGATTGCAGGATTTGAGCTTCCGCCCTACGCTATCATGTTTTTCATCATTCTTTTGTTTCTCATCGGCGGGTGTTTTATCGACGCCCTCGCCTTGATTATGCTGACAGTCCCGATATTTTACCCCGTCGTATTGCAGCTCGGGTATGATCCTCTCTGGTTCGGCGTCATTATTGTCCTGGTAACCCAGATCGGGGTGATAACCCCACCGGTGGGTATCAATGTCTATGTTGTCAGCGGGGTTGCACGAGACGTCCCGCTCCATGTAATTTTCAAGGGGGTCATTCCGCTCCTCCTCGCTCTTATCATCGGGACATTGCTCCTTATTCCGTTTCCGCAGATCGCCCTCTTTCTCCCGGGATTGATGAAATAACCCTATTTATTTTGAAGGAACACCTCAGCAAGTCATTTCTACGATCGCTGCTCTCCTCCTCCCCATGGACATATAGGATACTCCTATAGGGGAAACGGGATACTTAGTATCCGAGCTACTCGTGTACTTTGCAAAATGGCGACGGCAGGACTTGTTATGGGTACTCTTTGCCCGGTGATTCTGGATCTGCCTTTCGTTACACAGGAAAATAGAATCGCAGAAATTGCACTTGCAGTACTTCTGTCGGAGAAGGGATAACACATCACGTTCATTGCAGCGTGAGTGAACTCAGCATAAGAACGATTGATTTTTTTCATCCAATACACTATTGGATGAATACACCATGGTGATGGAACAGAAATTGCCTATCTCATTTATTGTTGTACACCATACGTACCAGAGGAATAATGAAGCAGCAACACAAAGAATTGCAAACAAAGAATCGGGTCATTGCCTCCATATTCAGAATCTCGAATTTATTGACGCAGCAGGGAGAGCTCGAAGAGATACTTGACGCGATCCTCCATAGCGCAACGAACGATCTTGGGTTTAACTCGTCGTGTCTGTTTCTTATCAACGAAGATAACGACCTCCTAGAATGCCGAATGATTAAGGGCTTCAGCCAGGAAGGTGAATACTGGGCATATAAAAAACCGTTTCATCTCAACAGACACGACTGCATGGAAACAAGAGTCATTAAAACAGCTGAAGTGCTTTACTATGAGGATACAGACACAGACCCAAGAGCAACTAAAATTGATAGAATTGTTACCCAACAGTTGAAAAGAGGCCGCATTGTCTATGCACCCCTTACGGTCAAAGGTAAAATCATAGGATGCATGGGGGTAAACCGACATGCATCCGGACCACTGATTTCAGATGCCGAAATAGAAGCATTCACAATATTTGCGAACCAGGCATCGATCATTATCGAAAATAGTCGATTTTCCAAACAGTTGATGACGGAGCGTAACTTTAAAGAAAGTATCCTCGAAAGTTCGCCGAATGGCATCTTAACGATAGACAGCAACGGAAAAATTATCTCCCTCAACAAAGCAGGGGAACATCTCCTGTCCGTCACACAACAAGAGCTTATCGATAAAAATCTGAAGGACGTGGTCTCAACATACAGGAAACTTTTGATTCTCAGAGACGCCCTGTGTAATCCACCCAGCCGATCGAGTCAGGAATTTGATTTTAGAAGGGACGACGGTTCGCGCCGTTGTCTTGAGGTGACACCGTCACCACTGAAAGATGTCGATGGGAAGGAAACAGGCACACTCTTTCTCATACGTGATCTCACGGAAAAAAAGATCATAAGTGAGCAGGTTCAGAGGATGGGGAAACTGGCTTCAATAGGCCAATTGGCAGCAGGCGTGTCTCACGAGATCCGAAATCCCCTTATGGGGATCGGGACAACACTGGAACTCACTATGGAGCATCTTACTGCTGATCATCCCCAGCGGGAGATGTTGATGAGATCAATGGAAGAAATTGAGAGGATCGACGATATCATCACTGATCTTCTTGATCTGGCACGTCCCAGGAAAATGAATTTTGAGCCCGACAGTATCAATGACACCGTTAGAGATGCATCTCAATTTCTTTCGGGAATCTGTCGAAAGAAACAGGTTGAGCTGATCCTCACCCTCGATAATACAATTCGAACAATAGATATGGACCGAGAAAAAATACGACAGGTCATCGTCAACATAGCCTTGAATGCCGTTCAATCAATGGAGAAAAACGGAGTGTTAAATATTTCAACATCTGCCACAAATCATAAGTACTACAGTCTGCGCGACAAAGGGATTCAGATTACAATAGAGGACAATGGGCGGGGGATTGCCCCTGAACTGAAAGACAAGGTCTTCGACCCCTTCTTTACAACTCGGCCGGACGGAACAGGCCTCGGCCTTTACAACTGTCATAAAATTGTCGAGGCACATCGGGGAAGTATCATTATAGAAGATGCGCCATCAGGGGGAACGAAGGTAACAGTCCTTCTTCCCGTTAAAACGGGAGAAAGAGCAACGTAGATGTACACTATTCTCGTCGTAGATGATCACGAGTTGATAAGAACTACTTTAAAGAAGGCTCTGAGTGACGAGGGCTACGCGGTGCGCGTGGCGGAAAATGCGATCACCTGTTTGCGGAAAGTACGATCTCATGAAATAGATCTGATCCTTCTCGATATGCGCCTCCCGGACGTTAACGGACTTGAAGTACTGCGAGATGTGAAAGAAACCCATCCTGATATTGTTGTCATTGTAATGACCGCTTACGGCGACATTGATTCGGCCCAAAGAGCTATGGGTCTGGGAGCCTTTGACTTTATTCACAAGCCTGTGAAGGCGCGGGCGGTAACGTCAATTATAAAAATGGCAATTGAGATCCGCTCGCTGAGGAGAGAGGTCCAGCAGATCATTTACAAGAACAAGGAAAAATATGGATATCACAACATCATCGGAAAGAGTGAGGCCATCCAGAAGGTCATGGAAACCCTTACACGGGTCGCCTCAAGCGATGCGTCAACCATCCTTATCGAGGGAGAGAGCGGCACAGGGAAGAGTCTCATTGTAAAATGTCTCCATTATAACGGCCGTCGGGCATATCAACCCTTCGTGGAGATAAACTGCGCATCAATTCCCTCAACTCTTCTCGAAAGCGAACTGTTCGGACATGAAGCAGGTGCATTCACTGACGCAAAAAAACAGAAAAAGGGACTTGTTGAGCTTGCAAACGGAGGCACTCTCTTTCTTGACGAAATAGGAGAGATGCCCATGAGTCTCCAGGCAAAGCTTCTCCAAGTAATAGAAGAAAAAACATTTCGCAGGGTTGGAGGGACAAAAAATATTGAGGTTGACATCCGGATAATCTCTGCAACCAACAAAAATTTAAAAGAAGCTATTGAAAACCATACCTTTCGTCAAGATCTCTACTACCGTTTGAACGTCATCAACATCTACCTACCCTCTCTCAAAGAACGCAGAGAAGATGTCATACCCCTCGTCGAACATTTCATCAACTACCAGAGCAGAGAATTCAGAAAACCAATAAAAAATATTTCAGACGAAGCCCGGGATCTCATGCTCTCCTATAACTGGCCGGGGAACGTTCGTGAGCTCTTGAACACCGTTGAGAGGATAATGCTCCTTGAAGATGGCGACGTAATCCGGACTGAGAATCTCCCCGCTGAAATGACGAGAGGAACAGAAACGATACAGAATCATTCACATGCCATCATTGCTGATCTCCTGGATACGATGAAGGGATTCAACTATGGTGCCCTGACACAGAATTTTCAGTCCCTCCTTATCAAAAGGGCGTTGAAACTCAGTCGTGGCAACAAAACGAGGGCCGCCAAAATTCTCGGGCTTACCCGACTCGGTCTCCATTACCAGATGAAAATACTTGGCATGACATCAGAAGAAAACAGTCAATAATTTGAACGCCAGGAATAAATTTTTAACGATCCTCTCCCGACAAAAGAGCTTTGAAGCAGCCAGCCATAGTTTTTCCTTCCTCAATAAAATTACCCTCGGCGCAAGTAAAGATTACACGATACATCTATTATCATTGCATATTTTCCCTGCTCTGTGCTTTCTATTTTTCACCTCATTGTATGGCGGGCATTGAGATACATAAAAAACGCAAAGAATGGTATTTTCCTTGCATTAACCGTTGGTTGGTGTTGTCCCTTTCCTTGCTCCCGCTGTGCGGGGCATATTCTCGGTTCCAATACCCTGCACAGCGGGAGCATTAACACTGCCATTCAAGACGGTAGGCACAAGGGAAATCAGTGAAAGCGGAAGGCACAAAACCCCGATGTCAGCTCTCCGGTGGTAGGGTGCTCTGACATAGTGCGAGTTCGAACTACCATTGAAAATTCGGTATGACTCTCTGGGATAAAGGAAAACGGAAAGACGCGGCGCATGGCAGGAGGAAAAACATTTAATGAACGGGAAGAGATTAATGCTCCCCGCAACTTGTTGCGGTAACTCTCAGACTGTGAGGGAAACTTTTTATTTTTTATGCGCTCGCTGTTCAGTTCAATGCCGATTGACAATCAAGTCTTATAACACCGGTAGTCACCGCTTTTCTACCCCCATAAACGCCTGGAAGGAGGCATGTATACCTTTCAGGCGTTTCTTGTACCATAAGACCATGGAGCACTAAAACCGTCACGCATACATCACCTGTATGGAGGTGGCGAAAATGACAAATCAACATGCAGAGGTGTTAATATTTTTAACATAGCGTCAATTATTTTTACAGTAACGTTAAACAATTCCGGCACAAAAAATATGAACGAATCCCTGAAATCATGTATAAAAACCTTTATGATTTTGTCAATGCACCTATTTTCTTGCCGCACAAACAAGCTACCGTGCGTCACGTGTAGAATGACCATGAAAACTATCGAGTGGCACTGCCTTTGCAGTAGTAACAAGTCGATAGGTCATTTCTTATCCCTTTCTCTTGTGCACGGCATCACCATTTTTCAGATGCCCTGCACAAGAGACTTTGCATTGTTTACATATACTGTAAGAGAAACAGTTACCTAAAGACACTCGTAGTTACCTTTAGAAAAATATCAAAAGGAGGGTTTCATGATTCAGACATTGGAGGACATCTCGAGGCTGGCGAGGGAAAAAGGGCCGAAAAAGCTCGCTGTCCTTGCCCCTGAAGATGGAGAATTTATGATGGCGGTGAAGAAAGGCTGGGAAAACGGGTATATCGAACCCGTGCTCATCGGCAATCTGGAAAAGATGAAAAAGGTGGCAGACGAAGTGGAGTTTGACATCAGTCAGTTCGAAACGATTATTGAGGAAGATCGGCAGACTATCGCCGATCTCGGAACCTCCATGTTCTTCGAAGGAAAATTCGATATCGAGGGAAAGGGGCAAATCCCCACCTCCTATATCTACCGTTCGATTATAAGGGAAGAAGCCAAGCTGGGAACGGGAAGAACCGTCAGTGTCATATCCCTCTGGGAGATTCCGGGTCTCAATCATCTCGTCGGTTTTACCGATACGGGAGCAACCATAACACCTGATTACAACACAAAAGTCAAAATTGTTAATAATGCAATATTTCTGGCCCACCTGCTTGGATATCCCCGGCCAAAGATTTGCGTCCTTTCCGGCCAAAGGGAAATCGGTGGAGCCCTCCCATCATTAAATGATGGCGAATTACTCAAAACAGCTGCTGCCTCTGGTGAGCTGGGAGAATGTGAGATTATCGAAGCGACAAACTTTTTTGAAATCTTTATGAATATGGAAAAGCCCTTCGACAGTTACGAACAGATTGATATCTCGAAACTGCCGCATATTCTTCTCGCCCCGAACCTTGATACGGCGAATATTCTGTGTAAATTAAATTTTCTCCTGGATGTAAAGAGACGTTCCTTGCTTATCAGCACAAAAGGTCCGGTAATTATTCCCGCGCGATCAGATTTCTCAAATTCCATCACCGGTGAAATCGCCATGGGTGTTGTCATAGCGGACAGAATAAGAGAGGGGGTGAGCTAAGATGATAGGCACATGGAAAGAACTGATTGAACGGGCTCAGGACTCTGAGAAGAAGAAACTAATCGTGGCCATTCCGACACTACACACACTTGACGTAATCGAAGAGGCTTCGAGGGCTCATCTCATAAGCCCTGTCCTTGTCGGTAATGCTTCTACGATAGAAAAGATGGTTACATCGACATCCCTGACACATCAGGACTATGAAATCATCGATGAGGGGGATCGAGATAAGGCCCTTGCAAAAGCAGTACACATGGCTCGGGATAACGGAGACATTCTCATGCAGGGGCACAATGATCATCAAACATTCGTCGATGTCGTCCTGAACGAGGGGAGTGGTCTTTTAAACGGCAGACTGGCAAGCCTTGTTTCGGTCTTCCAGCTTCTCGAAAGGGACAAGCTGATCCTCATAACAGACACCTACATGAACGATTATCCCTCCCTTAAAGAAAAAATCACAATCCTCGAAAATGCTCTGACGCTTACTGACATCCTCGAATTCGACTCCCCCAGAAAGGTTGCAGCCATTGCAGCGGTAGAGCAGATAAATCCAAGCATCCCGGCAACAGTGGATGCAGCAATCATTTCCAAGATGTCGGAAAGGAAACAATTTGGTGATGTCGTTGTTGAAGGAGCCCTCGACATGGATTGTGCCGTGAGCAAAGGAGCAGCTGCCAGGAAAGGGGTCAAGAGTATTGTCACAGGCAATGCTGATGTCTACCTGGTCCCGGAAGTGGAAACGGGATACCTGCTCTCACAGTTGCTCGTGTTTATCGGGAAGATGACCATGGCAGGAGTTCTTGCGGGTACCAGTACTCCTGTAATTATCGATCTCCCGTTTGTGTCGAGAGAAAACAAAATAGCCGAGATCGCGCTTGCATCCCTCATGTGTCCAAAAGGAGACAACAATGCATAAGGAAAAGCAGCTTCTTGTCATCAATGTAGGGTCAACCTCCACAAAGGCAGCCTTTTTTAGTGCGGGTAACCTGGTATGTCAGGAAACGATTCAATACAGCAGTGAAGAACTTGGCGCATTCAAAAATTTAAAGGAGCAACTCCCTCGACGGGAAGAAGACCTTTTACATTTTACCGAAAAGTATAATATCAAGCTCGATGAACTCAACATTGTTGTTAGTCGAGGTGGTCTGGGCAAACCCTCACCTGCGGGAGCATACGGCATTGATAAGACGATGTGCCACGATCTTCTCACAGGAAAATACGGGACACACCCTTCAGCCCTAGGTCCCGCAATGGCTCTTGATATGGCTGAAAAATGCGGCATACAGGCTATCGTGATAGATCCGCCAAGTACCGATGAATTTCAGCCACTGGCGAGAATATCGGGTATCCCCAATATTGAGAGAAAGAGTGCCTTTCACGCCCTCAACCAGAAGGCAGCGGCACGCAAGACAGCGAGAGAAATCGGCACAGCATATGAAGAGATCAATCTAATCGTTGCCCATCTGGGAGGAGGAATTACCATTGGCGTTCATGAAAAAGGCAAGGTCATCGATTGCACCCATGGCCTCAGTGAAGGACCATTCACCCCTGAAAGGGCAGGCTCACTGCCCAGTATGAAGTTACTCGACCTCGCCTTTTCGGGTGAATATACGAGAAACGAACTGCAACGCGCGGTAGTCGGCAAAGGAGGGCTCGCGGCATACCTTTTTACATCTGACGCCCTGAAGATTGAGAAGATGATCCTCTTTGGAAACGAATATGCAAAACTCATATTTGAGACGATGATCTACCAGATTGCAAAAGACATCGGGGCAATGGCTACCGTACTGTCGGGTGCCGTTGAAGGAGTTGTCATCACAGGGGGCCTGGCCTACTCTGAAAGACTGACGGAGGGGATAACAAAACGGGTAACGTTCCTGGCTCCCGTATTTGTCTATCCAGGCGAAGATGAAATGACAGCCCTCGCAGAGGGAGCTTTACGAATACTGAACGACGAAGAAGAAATAAAAAACTATGCGTAAATTTCCTTTTCCGTTCATTCTTGATACGGAACATCTGTATATGATACACAGTAACAAATCACCGGAACGAACTGTCAGTAGAGAAACGTCTCAGGGTTGCTATCATGGTCAGGAGGTACATAACACACATCGCTGTATTGCTCATCCTCATACTAACCGTACTGTATCTCACAGGATGTTGCTTCCTCCCCCGCAAAGCACAATACACGAGAGAAAAGCGATTAATGGTCGTAACGGCATATGACGCCGGACCGAAATCGTGCGGCTGGAAAAGAAAATACGGATGTATCGGCCCGCCCGTTTACGCGTATGGCCCCCATAAAGGAGAAAGAAAAAAGGTCGGTATTACGGCTGACGGAACAAAGACAAAAAAGGGTACCATTGCCGCGGATACCAGATACTACCCCTTCGGGACAAAAATGTATGTGCCGGGATACGGGTGGGGTGAAGTCCACGATGTCGGCAGTGCCATCAAAGGAAAAAATCGCATCGACGTCTTTTTCTCTGATCACGATGACGCACTGGATTGGGGTCGAAAGAAGCTGAAAGTGACAATCCTAAAGCCGCGGTGATATGATACCACCACGTAGTGAGTAACACCCATGCATCTGCTCTGGCAACTAAAGGAGGTTTCATGAACTTTTTTTTTGAACCTGAAGGAATTGCGGTGGTCGGCGCCTCCCCGGACAACACGAAAGGCGGCTATGCGATCCTCAAAAATCTTCTCACCAGCTATCGAGGTGACATCTACCCGATCAACCCCCGTTACACAGAAATAGAAGGGCTTCCATCCTATCCCCTCGTTTCGGCTGTACCCGGGCGGGTCGATCTCGCCATAATAATGGTTCCTGCTCCGATGGTACCCGAGGTACTGAAGGATTGTGTTGCCAAGGGTGTCCCTGGGGCAATTATTACGTCGGGCGGGTTTGCCGAAATCGGCGGAGAAGGACGGGTACTGCAGGACACAATAAGAAATATCGCAAAAGATACCGGCATTCGTCTGTGGGGGCCAAACTGCATGGGCCTCGTCGACGGAGTCAAAAACCACAATTTTTCACTCGTTGACCCCACCGCAGTGGCAGAGGGGTTCATGCCGGGGACAGTATCGTTGATCGTGCAGAGCGGCATGCTCTCGGCAAGTTTTCTCATCGATATCATGAGTCATGGTATTATGGGTATCAGCAAAGTCTGTTCCGTCGGGAACAAAGTCGACGTTGACGAATGTGATCTCCTCGAATACTTTTTCAGTGACCCGGACACCAGAGTAATAGGGCTCTATGTCGAGGCGATCCCTGACGGGCGGCGCTTCGCAAATATTGTACGACAAGGGAATAAACCTGTCGTGATTCTCAAAGGGGGGAAAAGTAAGCGGGGGGCCGAAGCCGCCCTGAGTCACACGGCGAGTCTCTCTGGTAATCATCGTTTAATTCGCGATGTCATGGCCCAGGTCGGTGTTGTCGAAGCAACCGACTTTAAACAGCTCATGGATCTCTGTAGAACGCTGGCCGCATATCCTCCCCGCAGCCCCGAACAAACAGGGCGGACGGCAATTCTCTTTGTCAGCGGTGGTGCGGGAATTGTGGCAACAGATTTTATGGAAGACCTCAATATCCCCCTGGCTGAATTTTCTCACGAAACAAGAGAGGTCCTGCAGTCCCTTTACCCGAGCTGGATGCCTGTCGACAACCCCGCAGACCTTTTCCCCGCCATCCAGACACATGGCTCCGACAGGGTCTTCCGAGAAGTGACTGAAGCGGTTCTGCGAGACCCCAATGTTGACGCCATCCTGCTGCAGTCATTTGCCGGATATCGACGCTTCAAGTATGATCCCGCGATGATAGCCGATCTCGCCGACGGTATCGACAAACCGGTACTATTCTGGCTCCTCGGAAAGATGGATGAGTCCCTTGCCTTCCAGGAGAAAGCACAGTCGTTCGGATTCCCCGTTTTCCGTGAACTGTACCGGACGGTGGAATGTCTTTCGTCGCTCTTTCACCGACGAACGAGTGTCCTTCCAACGATTGAAAGCTCAAAGGCACGAGTCCACATTTCTCTGGCGGAAGAACAACGCAATCTTCTCGGAAATTACACCGGCTCACTTGACGAACACCTCTCCAAATCGATTCTCGCAGCGTACGGCATACCCACTGTCGAAGAGATGGTGGTAACACGGCGCGAAGAGGCACAAAAAGCGATACACGCCATAGGATGTCCTCTTGTTTTGAAGGGGCTTCACCCGGGGGTGATCCATAAAACCGAGCATGGTCTGATCTGCCTCAATGTCGAAAACAATGAGGATGCTGTGGACTCGTTCGAAAACCTGATGGAGAAAATGAACAAAGACGGGAATGTCCTGATACAGAAATACATAAAAGGATCTCTGGAACTGATTGTCGGATTTATCCGCGACCCTCAATTCGGTCCCTGTGTCATGTGCGGAATAGGCGGCATCATGGCCGAGGTGTTCAACGATGTTGCATTTGCTATGGCGCCCCTTACACGAAACGACGCCCTGCACTGCATCAGCCGTCTGCAGGGACAAAAATTGCTGAATGGTTTCAGAGGAACTCCCCCGGTTGACAGGGACTCACTGGCCGGCATCCTCATCTCTGTGGGAGAGGTCGGCTGTGCGCACAAAAGAATTCAGGAAATCGATATAAATCCGCTCGTCATATGCGAGGGAGAAGCAACCGCCGTGGATGCGACAATTGTGCTGGACTCGTAAAGAAGAAAACCCTGTGTCACACAGGACATTATGTCGTTTTCTTCCCCACTATCTCGTAGATGAGGACCATCGCACCCACCGTTATGGCACTGTCTGCCATGTTAAATGCAGGCCAGTGGTAGGAAAGAATGTAGAAATCGAGAAAATCGACGACCTCCCCAAGCCTGATTCTGTCAAGGAAATTTCCGACAGCACCCGATAAGATGAGGGAAAGGGAAAAAATAAGCAGCAACTCTCGATCTTTGATCTTCACTACCAAAACGAGTATCAAAACGATTGCAACAAGAGCAATGATGATAAAAAATGCCGATCGAAATACCGGGGAAGAATCGGCAAGGAACCCGAACGCGGCACCCGGATTCCTCACATGGGTAATATTGAAAAAGCCGGAAATGACGACAGCTGATTCATTGAGGGTCATAACCGACGCAACATAGATCTTGCTTATCTGATCTAAAAGAAGCACCACTCCCACGGTAACAGAGAGAATAATATACTTCTTCTTCAACGGCTCACCTCCCGATGCATGTTATCAGGCAGAGACAGAAATATGCCCCGCGATTCGTGATGTATGTGTCGTATTGGAAAACACCTTATCAACGAGCAGTTGATTGTTTACCACCAGCAACCCCGTTACAGATTTTCGAGACAGCGTGAACAGATCGTCGGATGCTCAGCGTGTTCCCCGACTGTTACCGAGTAATTCCAGCACCGTTCACATTTTTGTCCTTTTGCCTTTGACACTCCTATCTTGAGACCATCCACCTCCGTGCTCTCATACGGGTCCTCGATCGTATCGTCATCAAGGAGATTTACCTCCGATACGATGAGTAAGGCTTTTAAATCATGAAGAGATTCTGTTAATAGTGTTTTCATTTTTTCCGGTGCGTAGATAGCAATACTGCAATCGAGGGAGTGCCCTATCAGTTTCTTTTGTCTCGCTATTTCGATCGCCTTCGACACCTCGCTCTTCATGTCGACGAGGGCCAACCACGTCTTGCCAAGATCCTTACTGGCATACGCCTCATTGACTTCGGGGAAGAGGGTCATGTGCACACTTTCTTTCTTCCCCTCATACGCGGGCAGGTTTTCCCAAAGCTCTTCCGCAGTAAAGGTCAGAATGGGTGCCAGCAGCCGCACCATCGCATCGAGGATGATATACATGGCACTCTGGGCAGATTGCCTCTTTTTTGATGTTGCCCGCGACGTATAAAGCCGGTCTTTCAAAACATCGAGATAGAGAGCGCTCAGATCGACGGCACAGTAATTGTGAAGTGTGTAGTACACTAAATGAAACTGATAGTTCTCATATGCCCTTTTGACGCGGGAAATAATATCCTGGAGTCTGTTGAGCGCGGCTTTGTCCATTTCTTCCATGTCTTTATACGGGACCATGTCCGATTCGACATCGAAATCGTAAAGATTGCCGAGGATATACCTGCTCGTATTTCGAACCCTTCTGTAGGCATCAACAAGACGCTTCAGAATTTCATCGGATATGCGGATATCGACGGTATAATCTTCAGCCGCCACCCAGAGCCGGAGTATCTCCGCACCATATTTATTAACCAATTCCTGAGGATCGACAACATTGCCGAGAGACTTGGACATCTTTCGCCCATCTCCATCAACTACGAATCCGTGTGTCAGTACGGTTTTGTAGGGAGCACGACCTCTCGTTCCCACCGATTCCAGAAGGGACGAATGGAACCATCCCCGATGCTGGTCGCTCCCCTCGAGGTACATATCGGCGGGTGATCTGAGATCGTCCCAGTGGGCACTATTTTCCAGTACTGCGGCATGGCTCACACCGGAATCAAACCAGACATCCAGAATGTTTGTTTCTTTTGTAAACTCCGCGCCCTGGCATGACGGGCATACTATCCCCGCCGGCATGAGATCCTTTGCATCTCTTTCGTACCAGACATCGGCACCATACTGTTTCACCAGACTGACAACATGGTCAAGGGTTTCTTGTGTATACAGCGGAGTGCCGCACTGCCTGCAGTAGAATATGGGAATCGGTACTCCCCACACACGCTGTCGAGAGATACACCAGTCAGGCCTGTTTTCAATCATCCCGTATATGCGGTCACGACCCCACGCGGGAACCCATGTAACGCTGTCAATGGCCTTGAGGGCATTGTCTCTCAGGCTGTTTTTTTCCATGGAGATAAACCACTGTTCTGTCGATCTGAATATGATGGGGTTCTTGCATCGCCAGCAGTGCGGATACTGGTGATCAATATCGACGAGTCCGAGGAGGGCCCCTACCTCCTTCAATTTTTCGTTCACCGCATCGTTTGCATCAAAGACAAACTGACCGGCAAAGAAGTCAACATCAGGGGTGAAGTTGCCATCATCGTCAACGGGCGCATACACTTCCAATCCGTACTCGAGCCCGATTTCATAATCTTCCTGACCGTGGCCCGGTGCGATATGCACTGTTCCCGTTCCGGCATCAAGGGTCACGAACGGTGCCAGAATCAGCACGCTTTCACGATCGATGAAAGGATGCTTGCACTTGAGCCCCTCGACAACAGCCCCCTTAAATTCTTCCATAATTTCGTAGGGTTCATTATTATATCCAAAGGCATCCAGGCAGTAATCGCGGAGTTCCTTTGCAATGATCAGAACCTCGCCCTTTACTTTCACTGCGATGTAATCAAACTCCTCATGAAAGGCAATCGCCAGATTAGCAGGGATCGTCCAAGGAGTGGTAGTCCAGATTACCACACTCACCTTTTCATCTTTCAGTGAAGGAAACAAAGCCGATATATCAGATATCATGGGAAATTTTACGTAGATGGATGGAGTCGTATGATCTTCGTACTCGACCTCCGCTTCAGCGAGGGCAGTCTTACATGAAGCACACCAGTACACCGGTTTTTTCCCCCGGTAGATACTATCGTTTAGGAGGAGCTTTCCTACTTCTTCGACCGTCTGGGCCTCATAATCGAAATCCATGGTGATATAGGGATCATTCCATTCCCCGAAACACCCGAGTCGCTTGAACTGTTTTCTTTGAATATCGAGGTATCTCTCGGCATATGTACGACAGAGCCTCCGTTTTTCAGCCTGCGACATGCTGTACTGCTTATCCCCCAACTCTTTGTCAACCTGATGCTCAATCGGAAGGCCGTGACAGTCCCACCCGGGCACATAAATGCTGTCAAAACCAAACATACTCTTTGATTTAACAACGATATCTTTTATTATTTTATTCAGTGCGGTCCCGAGATGTATGTCCCCATTGGCATATGGCGGACCATCATGAAGAATGTATTTCTCTCGGTGTTGTGATTCTCCCCGTATTTTGTGATACATATCCGTATCTTCCCATTTTTTCAGCATTTCCGGCTCTTTCTTTGCGAGATTCGCCTTCATCGAGAAACTGGTCTTGGGAAGATTTAAGGTTTCCTTGTAATCCATGAATTCCCCCTGAACTTTTATTAGTGAGACTCACTTTTCATGAGCTGGCAGCATATCAAAACACTACAGATCTTACCGGCATTAACGAGGGCGTTCTGCGGCCGTTTCGCCAGCAGGACTGCAGAACGTTTCGACGAATTTCCATAACAGAGTGCATCGGGATGCCGTTATACTATCACTGTATCCGGAACGGACTCCAAAGTTTCCGTCTTTAATTATCACGCGACGTTAACATACTTCATAAACGATAAGCAATCATTTTCATAAAGAAAAAGCCCCTCGTCCATAGACGAGAGGCTTTTTGTCCGTATCACGAAACCGGCAGATCTACATCATACCGCCCATTCCTCCGGGGGGCATACCGGGCATGGCAGGTTCCTCTCTCGGCTTTTCCGCCACCATACACTGAGTGGTCAGCATTAACGAGGCAACGCTTGCCGCATTCTGCAGAGCAAACCGCGCCACTTTGGTAGGATCAATAATACCCGCCTTCATCATGTTTTCATATTTATCTGCATGGGCGTTGAATCCGTAATCACCCTTATGAGTTTTCACCTTTTCTACAACGATGGACCCTTCAAAACCGGCATTCGCTGCAATCATCTTCAGCGGTTCCTCGATCGACTTCTTGACAATATTCACGCCAATCTGTTGATCACCAGTCAGTTTGATCTTCGCCAGTGCGGGCAGTGCCCTAATGTACGCGACACCACCACCGGGGATGATTCCCTCTTCGACAGCTGCACGGGTTGCGTTCAGGGCATCTTCAACGCGGGCTTTCTTTTCTTTCATTTCCGTCTCTGTTGCCGCACCGACCTTGATTACCGCGACACCGCCGACGAGTTTCGCCAGTCTCTCCTGAATTTTCTCTCTGTCATAGTCGGAGGTGGTCTCTTCCATCTGGACTCTCATCTGCTTGACGCGCCCTTCAAGAGCCTTTCTGTCGCCGGCGCCATCGATAATGGTGGTATTGTCTTTGTCGACGATGATTTTCTTGGCACGGCCAAGATCTTCAATCGTTGCGTTCTCGAGCTTGGAACCGATTTCTTCTGAAATGAGCTGTCCACCCGTGAGAATTGCGATGTCTTCGAGCATTGCCTTCCGTCTCTCACCAAACCCCGGGGCCTTGACTGCCGCGACCTGCAAGGTGCCGCGAATCTTATTGACAACCAGTGTCGCCAGTGCTTCACCCTCAATATCTTCGGCGATAATCAGAAGAGGCCTTCCCATTTTTGCAACCTGCTCAAGGACTCCGAGAAGATCTTTCATTACCGTGATCTTTTTATCGAAAACGAGTATGAAGGCATCCTCGATTTCCGCTTCCATCTTGTCCGCATTGGTAACGAAGTACGGCGAAAGGTACCCGCGATCAAATTGCATACCTTCCACGACTTCCAGTTCCGTCGCCAATCCCTTTGCTTCCTCTACGGTAATGACACCCTCTTTACCAACTTTACCCATTGCCTCGGCAATGATGCTACCGATTGTTTCGTCGTTGTTGGCAGAGATAGTCCCGACCTGGGCAATTTCCTTCTGGTCTTTGGTCGGCTTGCTGATCTTTCTTAACTCTTCGATAACAACCTCGACAGCCTTATCAATCCCTCTTTTCACGTCCATCGGATTGCTTCCCGCGGCTACGGCCTTTACCCCTTCTCGATAAATTGCCTGTGCAAGAAGGGTTGCCGTTGTGGTTCCATCACCGGCGACGTCGCTCGTTCGGCTCGCAACTTCTCGTACCATTTGAGCACCCATGTTTTCGAACTTGTCTTCCAGCTCGATTTCCTTTGCAACGGTCACGCCGTCCTTGGTCACCGTCGGTGATCCAAAGGTCTTCTCCAGAATAACGTTTCTTCCCTTCGGGCCAAGCGTTACTTTCACCGCATCGGCCAAGGTATTCACACCGTTGAGGATTGATTTTCTTGCTTGTTCATCATATTGCAAATCTTTTGCAGCCATTAAAAGTTCCTCCTTTAATAAATTATTTTTCAATTATTCCTAGTACGTCTTCTTCTCTCATAATAAGGTACTCTACATCATCAATCTTCACATCAGAACCTGCATATTTGCTAAAGAGAACCTTATCGCCCGCTTTTACATCAAGCGGAACCACCTTACCGTCTTCCGTTTTTCTGCCGGAACCCACGGCTGCAACCTCACCCTGGTAAGGTTTTTCCTTTGCACTGTCCGGGATAATGATCCCCCCTGCGGTTTTTTCTTCTTCCTCGACACGTTTCACAAGAATCCTGTCATGCAATGGCCTAATTTTCATCCTCAAACTTCTCCTTTCCTCTCATGTTATTTTTCAATTTCTCAAGAAATATAATATCTTCGGTATGTCCCCTTACTAATTATCAATAAAATAAACATGAATTTTTTTCTGTCAAGGTCATCAAATATTTTTTTATTGAAAAGCCGCCATATCCACCATCCAAGCAACATGACATCACGGAAGCATCGTTACCCTCCCGTCACCCACTCATCAGCGGTGTGCTTTATGCCGAACTACCTCATACGTTATGCGACGACGTGTTCTCTTTTTTCACGCTTCTATGTGACCGAACCGTGCTGGCATATGCAGCTTTGCATACTCCCTGAATCAGTACTTCCTTTCACTCTCCACACGGGTATCTCTTAAAATATTATTAAAAGTTAAGAGGTTAGTTACAAGAAACAGGGGGCTTGTTAACAAATAACGGAAACTGCGGTCGGTCACCTAAAATGTGTTTCTCATTATTTGACCGGCAATTTGCATGCATGATAATAGCCTGTCGTGTTACACTGCCTATTACACCATCACGTCCAGCAATTCCTTGAGATTACCGATTCTGCAAATAAGGATATCGGTTTTCGGGAGTATCTCGCTGGAAAGACTCCGGGGAACGATCGCGTGACGAAATCCCATTTTCGACGCCTCTTTAATCCGTGCCTCAATCTGTCCTATTCCCCTGACTTCACCTGTCAGCCCCACCTCGCCGCAGACAACCGTCGTCGCATCGATGGGGCGCCCCAGAAAACTCGAGACGAGGGAGGATATAATTCCCAGATCCACGGCAGGTTCACTCAATCGCACTCCACCCGCAACATTGATAAATATATCGTGATTAACCAGGTGCACTCCGCATACTTTATCGAGCACCGCAGCGAGCAGCGATACTCTGTTGTGGTCGACACCGATCGCGGTTCTCCGCGGCACGCCGAAATTTGTTTCACTGACGAGGGACTGTATTTCAACAAGAATCGGTCGCGTTCCCTCCATACTCGGCACGACCACCGAACCGGCAGCACCTTCCGGCCGTTCCGAGAGAAAGAGGGCTGATGGATTTGATACTTCAGAAAGACCCCTTTCCCCCATTTCGAATACACCGATTTCATTCGTCGGGCCGTACCTGTTTTTCACTCCCCTCACAATTCGATAGGCATGTCCCGAATCTCCCTGAAAATAGAGCACCGCATCGACCATATGTTCCAGCACCTTTGGTCCGGCAATCGCGCCGTCTTTTGTCACATGACCAATGAGAAAAATAGGAATTCCCGTTTTCTTCGAAAGGAGAATGAGCCGTTCCGATGACTCTCTGACCTGCCCTACACTACCGGGCGCAGACGAAAGCGTTGACGAATAGATCGTCTGGATGGAATCAATAACGACAACGTCGGGGCGTGTCGCCTCAATCTGCTTCACTATCGTTTCAAGAGAAATTTCCACGTAAACCAGGAGGTTTTCCGAATCGGCACCGACTCGTCTACCTCGGAGCTTGATCTGGCGCGCAGACTCTTCTCCCGATATGTACAGAGCCGTGAGCCCCTCGCGGGCGAGATGCTGTAGTACCTGAAGAAGGAGAGTCGATTTACCGATTCCGGGGTCACCCCCGACAAGTACCGACGAGCCTCTTACGAGCCCACCTCCGAGGACACGGTCCACTTCACCCATACCGATCTGAATCCTTTCTTGATCATCGAGCTTGATCGCCTCTATGGGAAGTGGTGGGCAGTTGAAGGGGGTATCCAAAGGACCGGCAGCCGGTCGCCTGCGAACTTCTTCCTCAATAAATTGATTCCACTCACCACAAGAAGGACATTTTCCGAGCCACTTTGGCGATTCGTGACCACAATTCTTGCAATAAAAAACCGTCTTTATCTTTTTCAATCTTGCCCCCCGTAACGGAAGATAACTCTGCAGAAACATCGTAATTTTATGGCGGAACCCTGAAAACTGACCGTTGAATGCCTCGCTATAGTATGGTTATTCTATGCCCCCGTCAACACAAAAGGAAAACCCTTGAGTAATGAGGGTAATTCTGGTAAGAAAATTTCTTTCGCATTAATAATAATCAAAGGTTTGTATAAGTTATGAATAATCCAAACTTCAGTTCAGGACCCTGCAGCAAACGACCGGGGTGGGAGCTCGACACACTGAAAGACGCCGCAGTCGGCCGGTCACATCGCAGTGCTTTGGGAAAAGACAAACTCGCAAAAGCCATTGAAGAGAGCAAAAAGGTGCTTGAGCTCCCCGATGACTACCATCTCGGGATACTCCCGGGATCAGACACCGGAACATTTGAACTCGCCATGTGGTCGATGCTCGGCATACGACCCGTCACAGTTCTGGTGTGGGAAAGTTTCAGCGAAGGCTGGGCAACAGATGTCTCAAAAGAATTGAAACTTGATCCGACAATTCTCAGGGCGGACTATGGAAAACTCCCCGACCTGAGTAACATTGATTGGTCGCACGATGTCATCTTTGTTGCCAATGGAACGACCAGTGGCGTGAAGATTCCGAACTGGGACTGGATTCCGGCACAGAGGGAGGGACTCACGTTGTGTGATGCGACCAGCGCAGCTTTCGCCATGTACATAGACTGGTCAAAAGTGGACGTTCTCACCTACTCGTGGCAGAAGTGTCTGGGTGGCGAGGCAGCCCATGGAATACTTGTTTTGAGTCCCAGGGCCATTGAGCGTATCGAATCATATACTCCCCCATGGCCCATGCCAAAAGTATTCCGTCTGAAAAAAGGCGGGGCGCTGAATCAGTCGATCTTCAGAGGCGATACGATCAATACGCCGTCAATGTTGTGCGTTGAGGATTACCTCGATGCACTTGACTGGGCCGGCACTCTGAAATTAGAAGGATTGATCGACCGCAGTCTCACCAATCTGAGAGTGGTCGAACAGTGGGTGGGGGAAACCGAGTGGGTTGAGTTTCTCGCGGAATCCCTCGAGATTCGATCAAACACCTCGGTGTGCCTGAAAATAACCAGCGAGAAATTCCGGATCCTGTCAAGAGACAAACAGAGTGCATTTGTCAAAGAAGTAGCCGGAGCATTGAGTCGGGAAAATATAGCCCACGACATTGCCTCTTACAAAGACGCACCACCGGGATTCCGCATCTGGTGCGGACCGACAATTGAACCAGATGATGTTAAGCATGTCCTCGAAGGTCTGGGAAAAATCGTTCCTCGGAAGATACACGAACTGTAAGCAATCATACATTGGAGGATTTCGTTTGATGAAAAAAGTGCTCGTCAGTGATACGCTTGCCCAAGAGGGCATAGAAATATTAAAGAATACTCCCGGCATTGAGGTCGATGTCATGACAAATCTCACCCCCGATGAACTCAAAGGAATCATCGGCAACTATGACGGATTGGCCCTCAGGAGTGCCACGAAAGTAACGGCAGACATCATAGAAAAGGCAGACAACCTCAAGGTTATTGGAAGGGCCGGTATCGGGTTGGATAACGTTGACGTCCAGTCAGCGAGCAAACGGGGCATAATGGTAATGAATACTCCCGGGGGCAATACAATCACAACGGCAGAACATACCATCTCTATGATGCTCTCTCTTGCCCGGAAGATCCCCCAGGCCACACTATCTATGAAGGACGGAAAGTGGGAAAAGAAAAAATTCATGGGGTCAGAGGTCTACAATAAGACCCTCGGCGTGATCGGAATTGGGAGAGTCGGTTCCATTGTGGCAGACAGGGCCCAGGGCCTCAGGATGAATGTAATAGCTTTCGACCCGTTCATCTCGCCGGAAGCAGCGGAGAAATTGGGCATCACGCTCGCGTCTTTTGAAGAGGTTCTGGAAAAGTCCGATTTCATTACCGTACATGCACCCTTTACCAAGGAAACACAAAGTCTCATCAATGCTGAAGCCATCGCCAAGATGAAAGATGGTGTGTTGATCATCAATTGTGCACGAGGGGGAATTGTCTGTGAAAAGGATCTCTACGACGGACTTGTAACGGGGAAAATCGGTGGCGCTGCTCTCGATGTCTTCGAAAAAGAACCAACAACAAATGTCGATCTTCTCTCACTCGACAACGTCGTCTGTACCCCTCATCTCGGGGCTTCAACAGACGAAGCCCAAAGAAACGTTGCAATTGCTATCGCGAAGCAGATCATCGACTACCTTATACAAGGCGACATAAAAAATGCCGTCAATTTCCCGTCGGTCAGCGGAGAACTTCTCACACTTATTCGACCGTATATCAGTCTATCAGAAAAACTCGGCAGCTTTGAATCCCAGATCGTAAAGGGGGGGATAGAAGAGGTTATTATCGAATACAGTGGTGAAATACTGGAGTACGATGTGGCACCTCTCACGGTAGCGATTCTCAAAGGACTCCTTACCCCTATCCTGAAAGAAAACATAAACTACATCAACGCACCGGTCATCGCGAAAGAGCGAGGGATAAAGGTTGTTGAGTCGAGAAGTACGGAACCGAAGAATTATCGAAGCATGATATCGCTCACCGTCAAAACAGCGAAAGATGAGATCTTTGCGGCAGGAGCTATCTTCGGAAGACAAGACGAGCGAATTGTTATGATCGACAAATTCATTCTCGACGTCATACCGGAGGGAAATATGATCGTGCTGTACAATTATGACAAGCCGGGAGTCATCGGTAACATAGGCACGACGCTCGGAAATAACAACGTCAACATCGCACGTCTCCACTTAAGCCGCGAGCAGGTTGATGGACAGGCACTGGTGATACTTACGACCGATGGTGCCGTTTCTCGTGATGTCCTCAAGAAACTGACGGATCTGCCCAACGTCATATCCGTCACACAGCTTGAAATATAAATCCTTGGAGGCCTACCATGGCAGCTGTCATCGTTATCGGAACCCAGTGGGGTGATGAAGGGAAAGGAAAAATCGTCGACCTTTACGCACAACAGGCCGATGTTATCGCCCGCTTTCAGGGTGGAAACAATGCGGGGCACACTCTCGTGGTGGGCGGTGAACAGACTATCCTCCATCTTATTCCATCTGGAATTCTTCACAACGGAAAAATCTGTATCCTGGGGAATGGAATGGTCATTAATCCCAAGGTACTTATCGCGGAAATCGAAGAACTTGAAGCTCGAAAGCTGTTCCCGCCGGACACAGACCTGTACATCAGTGAATACTCCCATATCATCATGCCGTATCACCAGAGACTGGACAGCGCTCGGGAGGCCCGAAAAGGAAAAGGTAAGATTGGAACCACGGGAAGGGGAATTGGCCCTGCTTACGAGGACAAGATCAGCCGTATCGGAATCCGTTTATGTGATCTGCTCGACGAGGAAGTATTCAGGGAAAAACTCGAACAAAACGTCGAGGAAAAAAACTTTTACTTGACAGAATATTGCAAGGAAGAACCAGTCGATGACAAGGCAATCTATCTCGAATACCGCCAGTATGCAGATCGGTTGAGGGCGTATGCGGCAAACACTTCACTCATTATCGATCGCGAGGTCAACAACGGAAGGAATGTTCTCTTCGAAGGAGCGCAGGGATGCCATCTTGATATCGACCATGGAACATTCCCTTTTGTGACATCATCTAATACCATCGCCGGCAGTGCGTGCTGCGGGATCGGTGTCGGTCCGACAAAGATTGATGCAGTCATAGGCATCTGCAAAGCGTATACGACAAGAGTCGGAAGCGGTCCGTTTGTAACGGAACTGATGGATGAAATCGGCGAGCGCATTCAAAAGGTAGGGCATGAATACGGTGCAACAACAGGAAGAAAACGTAGGTGCGGATGGCTTGACGCAGTGTTGGTCAGACAATCGATACGGGTCTCAGGGATAACGGGAATTGCACTGACGAAACTCGACGTTCTAAGGGGCATTAATCCGCTGAAGATCTGTGTCGGCTACACCACTGATCATGAAGAATTTAGCAATGCACTACCGCCGAACATGAAAGTCCTGGAAAACTGCACACCTGTATATAGAGAACTTGAAGGGTGGACAGAGGACATCACCCCCTGCCGGAAGTATGATGATCTGCCCGCGAACGTGAAGCGATATGTTGAAACGATTGAAGACCTCGTCGGAGTTCCCGTCATCCTCACCTCAGTCGGCCCGGATAGAGAAGAAACAATTATCGCACAAAGTCCGTTCACAACGAGCTGACATGACACATCATAAGGAGAGTCTCTACCTCGTTGTTGATTATTCGCAACTAATTGTGTAAAATTCATAGACTTAGTATTCAGGGAGGTGATATCCGTCATCGAACAGTTAGATGTACACAAAACCGTTCTTCAATGCACCAATGCAGCATTGAAAAAGAAAGCAAAAAATCTTGTTATTCTCAAAGTCAATGGCATAACCTCTTTTACTGATTATTTCATTGTTTGCAGCGGAACTTCCGACCGACAGGTGAAAGGAATTGCTGCATCAATCCAGGAAGAACTAAAGAAGGCAGGAACACAACCACTCGGCATCGAAGGAGAAAACACGGGCAACTGGATCCTCATGGATTATGGAGATGTTATCATTCATATCTTTTACGAACCCACGCGAGAGTTTTACGACATAGAAAGGTTATGGGCCGATGCCCCCTGTATGCCCGTTGGAGAAACCGTCACAACTCTTACCTCTCTCAATGAAGACATGTGATGTAAAAAACATCATCAAGAGTGTTATCGATGTACTCTTCCCTCCTCGATGCATGATATGTGGCGTTTTTATCCACCAGAGGGAACCCATGCCTTTTTGTAAGATGTGTTCCTCTGGGATTTCACGCATTCATTCTCCTCTTTGCACATCCTGCAGGGTACCATTCAACGACTCCGAAGGGGAAGACCGTCTCTGCGGCGAGTTCATATCATCCGCACACAACTTTTCTTTGGCACGGTCTTTCGGAAAGTACGAACAGTCACTCCTCGAAGCTATCCACCTTTTCAAATACAGGGGTAAGATAGCGCTCGGCGAAGTCCTCGGGAAACTGATGGCAGAACACACCTATGGTGCTCTTGTCATCGGCGGATATGATCTGATCATGCCGATTCCGCTCCATCCGCGACGGTTGAAGGAACGTGGCTTCAATCAGTCACTCATCCTTGCCAGAGAAATAGCCCGCGCATATTCCATCCCTTTTGATTTTACCACATTGCGAAGAAATAGCTACACGAAACCTCAAACAACATTGAAACGGAAAGAGCGTGAGGTAAACGTGAAAGGAGCGTTTGAGGTCACGGGCACAGATGACATATTAGAAAAAGCAATCCTGCTCGTTGATGATGTATATACAACGGGGAGTACCGCGAAAGAGTGCGCACGGATGTTGTTACGCGACGGGGCCGGTGAGGTTGCCGTTTTGACCCTTGCACGAGCCTCACAATGAGGTGTACAATATTTTTATTGGAAAGGAACATATGGAGAAAATTGTATCACACAAACAGTTGCGGAACACAGTGACTGAGCTCAAACACGACAGTAAAACGATCGTCTTCACAAACGGATGTTTCGATATTCTGCACGCCGGTCATGCCGCATATCTTAATATGGCAAAACAATATGGCGACATATTAATTGTTGCCCTGAACAGCGACACGTCCGTCAGATCAATAAAGGGCGCGCCCAGACCACTGGTTCCCCAGGAAGACAGGGCATACCTTATCGCTTCTCTTGAAGCCGTTGACTTCGTAACATTCTTTGATGAAGACACGCCGCTGAAACTGATCGAATATCTCAAGCCGGAAATTCTCATAAAGGGAGGCGACTGGAAAGAAGAAGAGGTCGTGGGCAGACACGCGGTGAAAAAATGGGGAGGCAAGGTAGTTATCATTCCGGAAATAGAAGGAAAATCGACAACAAATATCATTGATAAAATTAGAGAAGTGTATAACACAGCATAATTTTTTTTCTTTACAAAACATATATCATTGTATATATGGGAGCAGCTGTTGGATGGGGGCAAAATCCAATAAAAAGGTGAGAAGAATAGACAGATGACACAAGAACAACTTGAATATTTTCGAAACCTGCTGACTCAGAGAATTGATCAGCTTCTCAGCGAAGCCGGCAAGACGGTTTCGGAAATGACGGGTGAAAATGTCAATCTACCGGATATTACCGACCGGGCTTCCCTCGAGTCAGACAGAAATTTCGAACTGCGAATCAGAGACCGGGAGCGAAAGCTCATCAAAAAGCTGAGAGAAGGTCTGGATCGAATCGACAGCGGCACCTTCGGCACCTGTGAGATTTGCGGAAAGGATATCTCAGAAAAGAGGCTGATGGCGCGGCCCGTAACCACTCTCTGTATCGAATGTAAGACAGAACAGGAACAGCTTGAAAGACAGCGGGGAGAATAAGCTCTCCACCCGTCCACGATCCGTCTCCCGGTGTTCAGCCGAGAGAAATACCTTCAGTTTTTCAGCATTTTCATCTCGAGAGTGCACCATCCGAACACCCCGGCCGAGAGTATGGCTTTGCTGTATCTCTTGGGGGCAACTCTCCATTTTTCTTGAAAAGGAAAAGGGGTTCTGCTATCGTTCTCGTAATCTGACACTCACAGGAATACGATTATGAAAAAGATAGCTTTCCTCTTCATCACACTCCTTTTCCTCATATCCTTCGTTCATAATGGCGTTGCCTATATTCCAACGGCTGAAAAGGTCTTGGTCCATATCACACAATTGAATCGGCATCTCACCACTTTGAAAGTACAGGCAACAACCACTCTCTTTGATGAGGGATACCCCGAGGGACAGGCAGAAGTTGTCGAACAATTCTATATGAAAAAGGGGGGACTCTTCAGATCAGAACGACACACCTCTACGGGGAAAGACCTCGTTCTTCACAACGGAAGAAAAACAGTCGCAACCGTAACGTCCCTTCTTGACACCCCGTGTCGAACGATAGAAACCGTTCTCTCTACACTGCTCTTTCAGAAGTCTCTTGACAATTTCCTTGACGATCTCAGTCGCTTGGGCGTGGAATTGCACGTTATTACGTTCGACAGAATCGGACAAGACATCGCATACGTTATTGGAAACAGAAGTGATGGCATAACGGGGAGCCATGTGTGGATAGACAAAGCAAGGGGTGTACCCCTGCGGTTTGTTGGATTTATCAGCGCGGGAGAGGACCGCGTCGCGCTGCGAGCCGACTACAAAGAGTATACTCGTGTACAAAAACGCTTCGTGCTCCCTCAAAAAATCGAGTACTACAAAAATGATGTCCTGTATGCGACATCTGTGATAGATCGCTACATTCCCAACGTCGATATGGTCGACAGTATGTTCAACATTTCCGAGCGAGACAACAGCTACGTACCACTGAATACCTTCGTAAATCTGAAAGAATGATGTTTGCCAGAATCGCCATTAATATTCCATCGGACAACACGTTTCTGTACGCCGTTCCGGACCATTTCCGAAACACTGCCTGTGTCGGGAAGCGGGCACTTGTCCCGTTCGGGAGAAGAAGAACGACGGGCTATATTCTCGAACTCACGAACGTTGTAGACATCGAAGAAACGAAAGATATTATCGACATCCTTGATCACGACCCGCTGTTCGGCACAGAGGACCTCCGGTTCTACCGATGGATGTCGGAATACTACATGCACCCCCTGGGGAAATGCCTTAAGACAATTCTTCCAAGTGGCATAGATACGGAGAGTAATATGTGGCTCTCCCCTGCAAAAGTCAGCAATGATGCGGGAGAGATAAGACTCACGCCTGTGCGGAAGAAAATAATCCAGATTATCGGACGTCACCCGCTGGGCCTTTCCCTGAAAAAAGTACAAAAAGAGCTTGATAAAAACAATATCTATGATGACATAAAAATACTTCAGCGTGCACAGCTTATTGATGCCGAAGACAGAATCAAAAAACCGGACATCAAAAAAAAGCAGTGCAAAATTGTCTCTTTGACATCGGAGGCGTCGTCATTGCCCACCCTGACAGAGAAACAAAATGCAATCGTCGACACGCTCCGCCGCCGGGGCCCTACCCCGGCAGTCGTTCTTAACAAGACCTGTGGAAACGTTTCATCAACGATCAGAACACTCGAAAAGAAAGGTCTTGTCGAAACTGCCCTCAGAGAAGTGTTCAGGAGTCCGGACAACGGCCCCCCCCCTGGGACATCGCACCGGAGAAATTACCCTGACCGAAGAGCAGCACGCCGCACTTGAGGAAATCACGGCGGGGCTGACATCGGAGAGCTACTCGCCGTATCTTCTGCACGGCGTAACGGGCAGCGGCAAAACAGAGATATACTTTCGGGCAATGGAAGAAATGCTGGCAACCGGAGGCAGTGCTATTTATCTTGTTCCCGAAATAGCACTCACGCCACAGCTGCTCAGCCGGATAAGGGAACGTTTTGACAACAATGACATCGCCGTGCTGCACAGTGGAATATCGCAGCGGTCAAAATACGACGAGTGGAGAAGAATACAGGGCGGTGATGCCAGGATAGTCATTGGTGCCCGCTCTGCTATCTTCGCCCCCACGGTAAACTTACGACTGATTATCGTCGACGAGGAGCACGAATCCTCCTACAAACAGGATGACCGCCTGACATACAATGCCTGCAACCTGGCCATCGTCAAAGGAAAACTGCACAACGCCACAGTTATCCTTGGTTCGGCAACGCCGGAGCTCCAAACATACTATAATGCACACGAAAGAGACTTCAGGTACCTCTCTCTGACGAAACGAATAGATGACAGGCCTCTTCCTCTGATCAAGATTGTTGACATGAAGGACCAGAGGGATCACAAGGGAACGATGCCAATCATTTCAAGAACGCTAAAGGATGCCATCGCCCACACCCTCGGAGTGCGACAGCAGACACTCCTCTTTCTGAACAGACGGGGTTTCACCACGTTCGTCTACTGCCGTGATTGCGGCTATACGTTCAAATGTGTGAATTGTTCCGTCTCCATGACCCACCACTCACATGATAATGTCCTGAAGTGTCATTACTGCGATTATATTGTCCCCGCGCCTCCCCTGTGTCCTTCCTGTCACGGACATAACGTTAATAGTTACGGAACCGGCACAGAAAAAGTAGAGGAAGAAATCAAAACCCTGTTTCCTGAAGCACGGGTAGAAAGGATGGACAGCGATACGACGCGAAAACGGGGAGCGTACGCACGAATACTCAAGGCTTTTGAAAAAGGAACAATCGATATTCTTATCGGGACACAGATGATTGCCAAAGGACACGACTATCCGAATGTCACGCTTGTGGGTGTTATATCGGCAGACACCTCACTAAATCTGCCCGATTTCAGAGCGGCGGAGAGAACATTCCAACTCCTCACACAGGTGGCCGGTAGAGGTGGAAGAGGAGAGACACCCGGAAAGGTAATCATTCAAACCTTTAACCCGGAGCACTACGCCATCACCAGGGCTCATCATCATGACTGCCTCGGTTTTTATGCCGACGAACTCTCCATAAGAAAAGATCTCTGTTACCCTCCTTTTTCCCGGATGGTAAATTTTCGCATATCAGGTCCCACGGAAGAACGGGTAAAACAGTGTGCACAGCGGCTTGCACATATCGCCCGTGAGCTGTCACAGGAAGGTAACGCCGGGTCCCGTGTGAGAATTATGGGTCCGGCAGAGGCACCCATTGCCAAAATCAAAGGCAGACACCGGTGGCACATGCTCTTGGTGAGTGAAGATGTTAAGAGCCTCCGCCGGTTAACCCGTGACATCCTCTCACATAGTAAAAAAGAGAGTGCTCTCGTGAAGGTTGACGTTGATCCCGTAAATTTTCTGTGATCGGTGTTCGCATGAGTTCATCACGTTGCGCGATGAACTTATTCGGTTCATGAAAGAGGCGGGAACGGGAAAAAAGCTTGTCCCACATCTTTTTTGCCCCACACTCGACTTTCCCTCAGAAATTGATCTGCGCCCGCAACCGGTCAATATCATGGGTAACTTTCCCGAGTGATTCATCCATGGCACGGAGGGCCCCAATCGTTGTGTCCTTTACTTCATTCTCTTTGTCGATGAGTTCTATCATCTCCGAAAGATCTGTCGAGAAAATCTGAAACCGATCAAGCAGCGTATCATGCAGATTGCCTGCCGCTACATCAACGAGCTTGAACATGTATTGAAACTTGAGATTCTCCCGGTAATCAGTCATGTGAAATACGAGTGATCGTTCCGTCTCTCGCTTGATTCTCTTCACGCCGTCGCGCAGGGCGGAAAGTTCTCCTTCCCGTTCATTCCGAATCGGTCTCTTTAACCACTTTTTCACGACCTTGATAACATTGTAATAGCCGAGGCGAACAAACGCTTCAGCACGAAGTCGTGCCGTATACTGGAGTGACGATGCGAGAGGTGGAATGGTAAATCCCCCTTTTCTCTTTATCATATCAATATCGAAATCCATCCCGCCCCCATGTTCGATACTCCCGGACAACTGAATTCCCAGGTCGGATAACGTCTCTTCATACCTTTTGAAGGTATCCTTCACCATCGTATCAAAGGGAACTGCGACAGTCTGGAAAAGATCGGCAAGCTTGTTTTCGTCCTCCCGGATGAAGTGAACAAGCCGCGGATTTACCGTCTCCGTCATGAACCGATCAAGGGCAAGCCGGAAATCCTGGAAAACCTTATACAATGTCGATGAAAAGCCCATGCCCTCAAGATCATCTTCACAATTTGTCGTATCAAAGGTATAGCCCCTGACAAATGTCTGAATATCCTTGATTACGTCTCCGTAATGTGAATCCAAAAACCGATTGATGTCCTTTTCAAGCTCGCGTTTCGTTTTTTGCGACGCCCCCTCGACAGTATCTCTAATCATTGACCGCACCTGATTCATTTGATCATATTCATAGTTGATTCGTCCGAGGAGTGCCTTCGCGCCACCCGCATCCTTTGAAAGTATATCGGAATTTATCTTTACCCAGTCACGAATTCCACCCGCCATAACGGCACACCGTGCCAGGTGATTCTTGAGGAGCAGATTAAAACGGTCACGGGACAGCTTATCGTGCAATGTGGTTTCGAACTTCGTGCGTTCCTGTTCTGAAAATTCCTTCAGTTCCGTCTCTTTCTCCCATTGCGCCACCCTCATACTATCTCTTTCCGAGAGATTATCTTTCAGTCGTCTCAGAAGATCAAAGAGTGTTGAGAAGGTAAAGATTTCAGGAAGGGGCTTGATAACCGATAATTCCTCTGCGGTTCTCGCAACAAGTGTCTGAAGATTTTCCAGATTTTCATGCTCGTTGAAATCACAGTTTATCACGAATAAAATATTTTCCATGAGCCCCATTTTCTTGATCATGGAAAGAAACCGGATGTCCGCCTGTCGCATTCCCGTCCGACTGCTTAAAAGATAAATAATAAGATGAGTTTTCAGGAGGTAGTCCTGAATCATTGCGAGATGCAAGGGATTCGGAGAATCACTGCCCTGGCAGTCTGCAATTTCTATATTTTCATCAAGATTTCTACTCGCGGGAATCGATAGCGCCACATCCTTGAGGTAGACGGCCATGGTGTCGTCACCGACAAAATCTTTATGCCTGACAAATTCAGTGTCAGAATACTGCTGCGATTTCTCCCCCTTGGAAACGATATCCTTCACACGATCATACCCCCTAAGATACGAACTGATGAGAACGACGTTCATATCCCGGGAATCTTGCAGGATGATCTGATCGGCACTCAATGAATTCAGGGCCTGCGCAAGTTCTTCTCGATCATCTTCCCTGCGTATGTCAAACCCGCCACTATCGGCGTTTATGTCGACGCTGGGAAAAAGTACCAATGCCTGATCTATCTCGGAATTTACCTCTTCCCATGTCTTGAACACCAGGTCTGCTTTTAGTGCGGGTCCCTTTCTTACTCTTGTCACGATAGACGTTACGACACCGGCACCGCGTTTGAGATAATCGCCTCCCAGAATTGCATTGACGAATGTACTCTTACCCGATTTTATTGCACCGACGACCGCTACTCTCAGGGTGTTTTCATTGATCTGTTCTTCCGCTAAATGAATGGCTTTTTCCCACTCTTCGAAGGGAAAGCGCGCTATCCCCGGAATAGACTTTACCACACCAAAGAGAGACGAAAACTCTCTTACTATGCTCAGGAGCTCAGATTTCGCAGACTCGAAGGTAGTCATGGCCATTATCATTTCCCATCATATTTCGTATACATAGCCGAGCCTTGGTGCCCGCTGCCATCAAGGCACAATATAAGAGGACCAAGGCCGTGTCAAGGATTAAGCACCCACTGCCGACGGCATACCCCCCGCCACATGCAAAATGGGGGAATCGTAATGATTTCCCCATTTATGTCGTATGGTGGAAATATCGGGCTGGTATACTTCCGGCAATCCCAGCATACTGTTTACCTCACTGCCGGAAGAAAAGTGAAACCTTCTCTCGCAGGCGACAGGAATTACCTGTGAAGGTACAGGGTGAAAAACTTTCTCTCGTATACCTCGCCACATCTCCGTTATTCGATAATAATGTCTTTCAGGGAACGCTTGGGTACGTGATGCACTTCACTGTCGTCACGCCAGTATTCGATATCTTCCGACAGACCGACCGTTTCAACGATGACTTCTTCCTTTGGTCTGCCGAGGGAAATGACAAACAGAATCTCACAATTGGACGGCACACGGAGCGTATCAGCCAGTTCGTTGCGATTCACCGACGCAATAATGCAGCCGCCCAATCCTTTCTCGACGGCCCCGAGAAGAATATTTTGAGCAGCGATTCCATGGTCACACCCAAGAGGATCTCCGATATCATTATCCCGGAGGACGACTATATATGCGGAGGGTCGTTCCCCCTCCGGGGGACCGTGCCAGTCCTTAAGGTACCCCGCCCAGGCAAGGGTCGGAAATATAGAGGCATTCTTCACTGCATCACTCGACAGGATATACTTAAGGGACTGCTTATTCCCCGCCGAGGCACTCAGCCGTGCGAGGTCAACCAATTCTTTCAATGTTTCTCTATCGATGGGAACATCTTCATAGAAACGACGGTAGCTCCTGTTTCTCAGGACAAGATCCCGTAACATGGCTTATTTCTCCTTATCGTACCTCTCTACATAAATAATGTGTATGTTCAACCGGCCTGCTTTGCCTCCCACAATCCGTGTACATTACAATAGGCACGAACGGTCATTCCCCCCGTGCTCAACGGAAACAACGCCTCGGGGACATCTCCCGGTGTTAAAAATTCACGGCACATGTTCTTCTCTTTGTCAACCTCGATCCATTCGATATAATGTTTCTCTTCCATGGGATGAGGGGTACTCCCAACCTTCACGATCACCCCTTCCCCGGTTGTGTCGACGATCGGAACATGTTTTTCCCGTGCGGCATCAACCGTATTTGCTTCAAATTTTTTCATCGGCTCATTGCAGCAGGTCAGCGCTCCTTTTCCCCCGTGTAACACTTCAACAACGTTCCCACATACCTTACACCTGTATATGTCCAATCGCGTCGTCACAACGACTCCTCCTTTCAGGAGTAATTCTTCTTCATCCGTGAGAGCGTTTCAAAATGCCTCCGTTCCTCATTGATAATGTTGTCAATAATGCCATGCTGAGCGCGGGAGATAAACCCCTTGATTTCATGATAGTATAGGATAGAATCCAGTTCGCGCCGAATCGCAAAATCGATCGCAGAAACTGTATCCACAATAGTTGCCATTTCCTTGTCCAGTTCTTCTTTCCTGAAAATGAGGCTGTTGTCGGCATATTCGTGAAGATAGACCCCATACTCACCCGGATAACTCTCATGGGGATCTCGCCGTTCTATTTTGGACAGCATTTCCTTGAACGTTGTTTTGTGCTTCTCTTCTTCCTCGGCAAGGGTGTTAAACATCTGTTTTGTCTCTTCGTCCTTTGCCAGCTGCATTGCGTAACGATAAAAATTGCTCCCGTTCTCCTCTATTCTCATCGCGATCTGAAAGATATCACTCGCCTCAATCACACCCATGATTTCCTCCTCATTTGTATAGTCTTTACTCCTTTATATTAACGTATGCACTCATAATAACAATGTCAATTTCCCCCGGAAAGCTGATCCGTTACCACAATACGACAGCAATTCAAACTGCACATAAGCGGCAGCATTTCACTCATAATACCTCAATTAAATGCCTCTTCAGGGTTCCATTCTTTCCAGACCTTTCCCGCAAGATCAGGACCCGGGGTTAATGTTTTCTTTCCGGGTTTCCATCCCGATGGGGTAACCTCCCCTGTTTCACGGACATACTGAAATGCCTGAACCTGACGTATCATCTCGATCACATTTCTGCCGACAGGAGGAGCAACCATTTCCACGGCCTGTATTACAAAATCAGGATCAATAATAAATCGTCCCCGAATATCTACCCCAGCATCTTCATCATACACACCGTATATACGACCGATTCGTCCCCCTGCGTCTGATAAGAGAGGAAAAGGTACACCACCAGGAACCATCTTCAAGAGTTCTTCTTCTTGCCAGATCTTGTGCACAAATCGGCTGTCGACACTCATCGCCAGAACCTGTACGCCGAGTTCTCGCAGTTCATCGTTTTTGACGGCAACTGCCGCCAGTTCCGTCGGTCAGACAAATGTAAAATCACCCGGATAAAAGCACAGGACAATCCACTTTCCTTTGTAGTTTGAAAATCGTATATTCTCAAATCCCCCATTTACGTACGCGCTCGCCTCAAAATCGGGACCTTCTTTCCCAACCTGAGCATTCATTATCACGGGCTCCTTTCCTTCATACATTTGTGACGGCAGAGATGCTGCCACTGCCGACGCGGCAATTGGTCCTTTTGCCGGCTGGACACATGCATCTTTCGGGTTCGCCATACTACACCTCCTCTCTCATCCGTGTTTTTTTGACAAAGGCAACGGTGCTGAAATGATCCGAAACGATTTCATTCATCCTTTTTTGAGATAACGACACGCTTTGGATTTATCTTACATATGAAAGAACGCCGCGACATTGTAACCGTCTTCTTTCGCAACGCTCACGCCTGATAAAAAAGTTGTCATGAAACTGACGACAAGAGATTGTCGATCTTGATACGCAATTACAATTAATTATAAAGTTAAACAGTATCCGTGTAAAGCCAAATCGCCTCGTTCCTTTCACCCACCAGACTATTTGCATAATGCCGCATTCGATACCGTATAGCCCTTTATCATCGGCCCTCCATTAGTTAAATCAAAGTAAATGCCATGAGATAACCGGCATGAGTATATGTAATATAGTACTATCAGAGAGTATATGAGTCATTATTATTTCTGTGGATTTTTTTGATATAACCGGTTACAACATCATCGCCAAAGAGGGAATATCATGGCATAACACCTGTCCATCAGATGCCCGTGCCACAATGCAATGCATAGAAAGGAGAATTTTGTCTTATGTGGAAATCGGAAATTGAAGATTTAGAGAGAAGGAAACAATTAGCCTTTCAGATGGGCGGCGAAAAGAATGTTGCCAAGCAACACAAGGGCGGACGCATGACCGTGCGCGAGCGGATAGACGCCCTTGTCGACCATGACACCTTTCTCGAGAGGGGCATCTTAACGGGGGTGCCGGTCTACGACAAGAAAGAGAAAGATAAACTCCTCAGCATCACCCCGTGCCCATTTGTCATGGGAATCGGCAAGGTGAATGGCCGTACTGTCGCGATTCATGGGGACGATTTCACGATAAAAGGTGCATCAGTCGGAAGAATGTACAAATCCAAGGGAACCTACTTTATCAAGATGGCCCGGGCATTCAAACTGCCCATGATCAGACTGGTCGAGGGTGCCGGGGGGAGTATCAAGGAAATTCTTGAGATCGGTCATACGGAACTCCCACAACTCGACCCCGGAGGGATGCAGGGACAGGTGGACATCCTGTCCGAAGTGCCCGTGGTAGCCCTGGGTTTTGGCGCGCTGGTGGGTCTCAATGCCATGTACATGGTAGAGAGTCATTTTTCCGTCATGGTAAAGGAAAAGGCCCAGGTATTTGTCGGAGGGCCGCCCCTGGTGAAAGCCGCCTTCGGGCAGGAGATCACCAAAGAGGACCTCGGGGGATATAAACTCCACACCCGTCTTACCGGTGTGGTCGATAACGTGGCTGAAAACGAACACGATGCGTTAGAGCAGGCCAAAACGTTTCTATCGTATCTCCCGTCAAACGCCTGGGAAATGCCCGAGCGGAAAGAGAGCAGCGATGACCCCACGCGCCGGGATGAAGAGCTCAGTTCTCTTATCCCACGGAATATCAAGAAACCATATGACGTCAGAAAACTGCTAGGCTTCATATTAGACCGGGATTCCATCTTCGAGATCGGCAAGTATCAGGGCCGTTCGCAGATTACCGCCCTTGCCCGTCTAAACGGCTATCCCGTTGGCGTCTTGGCAAACGATCCCATGTACGCGGCGGGGTCATTCGATTGGGACGTTGCGGAAAAGTTCGCCCGTTTTATTGACATGTGCGACACCTTTCATCTGCCCATCGTGAATCTCTCCGACCAGCCGGGATTCACTATCGGCAAGAAGAGCGAGGAGCAGGGAACGATTCGAAAGGGGGTACGGGCGAGTATGTCCCTGATACAGGCAACCGTTCCCGTTGCCGTTATGTACATCAGGCGATGCTTCGGTGTTGCCGGTGGGGCCCAGAGTTCCGACGAAAATTTGAGCTGGCGCTTTGCCTGGCCGTCGGCCGTCTGGGGCAATATCCCGATCGAAGGGGGAGTGTATGCGGCACATCGATCAGAAATCGAGTCCGCCGATGACCCGAAAGCCTACCTGAAGGATCTGGAAGATACTTATCGAGCGATACGATCACCCTTCCGCACTGCTGAAGCCTTTGGTATCGAAGATATCATCGATCCGCGGGATACCCGTCCGCTCCTCTGCCAGTGGGTCGAGATGGCCTATGCAGCATATAAAGCGGACACACGCAACTTCGGAAGGAAGGCGAGAGGTATGAGAATGTAGCAATGCATCCTCGGACGGCTTAATGCTTTGCCGCCCATGCACAATACCGTGCGACAGCACCTATGGCCCTGGGGATGGTGGGGAAGACGGGGATTCCCGCTTCACGGAAGACAGAATTTATTGCTATTCGTATCCGCTCCGTTTCCGCATCATCCTCAGAAAATCTTGCAACAACCGCAATGATCGGTTTCTTCGCTCTGGCCGCCACTTCGGCAATGGCATGCGGCCCTTCCTTTATTTGTTCGGGATTCAACCGCATAATGTAGTCCACGGAAAAATACGGGATGATGGCGTCGATACCATCATCCTGCTCAATCGCTCCTATCGTGTGAGCCATAATCGTAAAATCGAATCCGAACGCCCCGAGATCAACGGGATTTTCCGTGGAGGTGTTGGCACTTCTGATCCGCTGGTGAATAATCTCCTGCGTGTCTCTTCGCAGTTCGGGAACGGTCAATCCCGCAAGGATGGCACAATCCGTAAATGACACCGACACGCCACCGCCAGCGCCGAGAAACGCAACATTCGAACCCATGAGAGGTATTCGTCCAACCCCTACCATGGCAGTGTCAATCAACTGTTCAAATGTATCGACAAGAATGCCCCCACTCTGGCGCACCGCTGACGACCAGATGTCGTGATTGCTCGCCAAGGCCCCGGTGTGACTTGCCGCGGCACGTGCCCCCTGTTCGGTCATTCCGCCCTTCATAATGACAACAGGTTTTGCTCTCGTTACCTCCCTGAGGGTATCAAGAAACTTTCTTGAATCTTTTATGTCCTCGATATACCCAGCAACGAGCTTTATACTATCGTCATCCGCAAAGTATGCGAGGTAATCTTCCACCCTGAGGTCAATCTGATTTCCGTATGAGACGCCCTTGTTCAACCCGATTTTTCTCGCGACTGACAGGCGAACAAAATTACCCATCACACCGCCGGACTGACCGAGGAATGCGACATCCCGGGAAAGTCCTTCCTGGTTGACAAAACCAAAACTTATGCCGGATTCGGGAGAGTGGACGCCGATGCAATTGGGGCCGACGATCCTTGTACCGCCCTTTCTCGCCTCCTCGAGGATATCCTTTTCAAGGGCGACATTTCCCTCTTCCCCAAATCCTGACGTGAAGAAGTGCACAAATTTTACCTTTTTGCGCACCGCCGCCTTCATGATATCGAGGGACTGCTGAACCGGTACCGATATGATGGCAAAATCAATCTCACCGGGAACGGCATCCAACGACGGATACACGGTCACTCCGTCTATTTCATCATACTTGGGATTAACAGGATAAATCGCTCCTCTGTAACCGAGCGCCCTCAGTATCTGATAATAGGGCAATTTCCCCACAATAGGTTGTTTCGACGCTCCGACGACAGCAACACTTCCCGGATAAAATAACTGATCAAGGTCCATATATGTCCCTCCTCTTCGTCTGCCCACGACCGATCTTTTATTGCGAAAATATCACTTCTCGTCAACGAAAAAATGGTATCCCCTCCGAAATTCACATTTTCCCCATTGACAAATAGTGATTTTCCTTTCATAAGCTCTCTATGACATAATGGTAGGAGTGATCATAATAAAAGGCGATTCCCGTCCCGATACGTCGTACCATCGGGGTTATCGTAACGAGTAAAGTGTGTTGCCCTGACAGCATATTTTTAACAACCTTGACACAACCGAAAAGGAGAGAACACAAAACATGAACATCATCGAAGAGGCCTTGAAAATGGGGGTGCTAACGCTCACGGAACACGAGTCGAAAAAATTCTTATCCGAACATGGAATTCCTGTCACCAGTGAGATACTTGCCCTGACCGAAGATGATGCCATGGCGGCAGCCGCTGAGATCGGCTACCCTGTTGTCCTGAAAGGCTCCGGCGAAGGATTGAACCACAAAACTGAACTCGACCTCATAGCCCTTGATCTTCGGGATGAGGCGGAACTGCGCAAAGCCTACAAGAAACTAACATCACAGGCGGCACACAACGTCAAAGAGATTCTGGTGCAGCAGATGGTAGAAGGAGAACGGGAACTTGTCGTCGGGCTCACCCGTGACGTCCAATTCGGACCATGTGTTATGTTTGGTCTCGGGGGTATTTTTACGGAAATCCTTGAAGACGTCGCCTTTCGCGTTGCTCCCCTGAGTCGTGAGGATGCCATGGATATGATGGACGACATTCGGGGAAAGAAAATTCTTGGCCCCATTCGGGGCAAACCGCCTGTCGACCGGGATATCCTCGCGAAGATTCTCATTTCGGTCGGAGAAATCGGGATGAATCATCCACAGATTAAAGAAATCGACATCAATCCGCTTAAAATATTGGACGGCAAGCCTGTTGCTGTTGATGCCCTGATCGTCTTGAATAACGATTGACATTTTCACAAAAGTACAGGGAAAATACCATGCACGGAAGCCACCCCGTCTCAGAGGCGTTAACAGATTGGAGCTTGTCGTAGTAAGCGGTGAGGAATGGACTTGCCGTTCAGTTCAAATTCCGTTCTCCCTCTCACGGGTGTAGTGTATTGTTTTCATCTCTGAGGGCGACACGAACGCGGTTCGGAAAATCTCAATTATCCCTCAGTTGTGTCTCTCCTGCACTATGTCTCGCAGGAAGTCCCTCGCATCGGAGAACACCTCCTTACCCCCCCGTTTGAAAGGCAGGATGAAACACGCGCGGGGGAGGGGTATTCACACGCAACTTCCTCACCGGGCTATAGGTTATCGGAGGTACTATGGGGATTACGATACAATGCTGCGGCTGTTTCAGTCGTGCTTCAAGCCTTATTCGATGACCCTGTCATGATTTCCTTGTAATAGCGATAATACTCAAATACCTTTTTAACGTAGTACTGAGTTGCCTTATAGGGAGGAATACCGGCGTGCTTTCTAACTTTCCTGATCCCGGCATTATATGCTGCAAGGGCGAGCTTTGTGTCACCGTCGAACCGATTTATCAGTTGCCTCAAGTACTTCACCCCTGCCTCTATGTTATGCTCGGGATTGAAACCGTCCTCTACCCCGAGAGCCCGGGCCGTTCCCGGCATCAGTTGCATGAGACCCATCGCCCCCTTACTTGAGACCGCTTTCGGATTGTAACTCGACTCCACCATAATAATCGCTTTCACCAAGGCCGGATCGATTTCATAGCGATCTGCGGCTTTCTGTATGATCGGATGGAACAGGTGCTGCCGTTTTACAACGTAGCGCGGCACGACGTAATTGCCGCGACGCATATCAGTCTTCTCAGCCTGCTGCACTTCGCGAACCATCACTTGGTGATCCGCCCCCGCGGAGAAAGCCGCCTGGGGACATTTCTGTTTCTGACATAACGGCGAGGGAAATACGATGAAAAGTAACACAAAAACGCACACCCAGCATGCGAGTTTCGTTCTGTGAGGATTTAACGAAATTTCATCATCCATTCCTATACCTCTTCAGTGCCCCAATATACCACATTCAAGCAACGCAGGATAAAGTAAGGAAAGTCGTCTGTCAAGGAGGAAAATGAAAATAAAAGTGGATTCAATTGCATACTTGTGTTAGGCAAGAGCATGGAAATTGCCGGCAGGGCGAATTTTCTCAGTAATTATAGCATAAAGTATTTACATATACACGATGAAATTGACAATTTTTACGCGATTGGTCATCGGGTTCACCGTTATTTTCTCAATGGTTGTGGTCGCCTTTGTCTATTCGACGTACCAGCTGAAGAATGTTAACAAGGTTACCAAGTCGGTACTCGAAGTTGACAACCGCATGCTGGATCTCCATAAAAAGCTGACTGACTCGTTCTTCGCGCAGCTACAATATGAAAAGAAGTGTATCCTCCTGCGCGACTTCTCCCTTTTCGATCGATTCATGGCTGCAAAAACTGATTTTGAGCGAGATCTCAGGGTGGCATTTCTCATGGTTGCTCCATCGGAGTCAGTAAACGGGCTGAAGATCGATTATTCCGGCGTTTTGAAAAAAGTAGAAAAAAACCATAGAGAATTTACATCTCTCGTTATCGAAGAAGTCAACAATTTGAAATCTGAACTTCCAATACCTCAAACAGTCAATGAGGCTAAAAAAGATGAATACACAAACAAAGTGATTGAAGGGCTTAAAGAATTGACAGAATTAGGCCATCGCGGTACGTACCACAAGATTAAACAGCTTGACAGTGCAGTCTACGACTCTCGTTCCGTGGCACTTACCATGATCACCATTGCCCTCGTGATCGGCATATTTGTGTCTGTTATAATAACGAGGAATATTACCAGACCTCTTTCCATCATGACGAAAAAGACTCATGACATTGCGAAGGGCAATTTTGACGTATCGATCCCTCTTCAATCACCTCCCGAGATAGGTGAACTGGCCGAATCCTTCAACTCCATGTGCACAAAGCTCAAAGAGGTGGATACGATGAAATCAGATTTCCTTTCCATCATGTCCCACGAACTTCGGTCGCCTCTGGCCTCTATTCAGGAGGGCACAAACCTCCTCCTGGAAGGCATAGCCGGAGGAATTTCGGAAAAGCAGAAACGACTATTAACAATTATCTTGGACGCAGACAAACGCCTGCTGACCCTCGTCAATTCAATTCTTGATCTTTCCAAGATGGAGGCAGGAATGATGCCGTATGAATTCTCAGAAGCGGATATTGTGTCGCTGATTGATGACGTAATCCGTGAAAGCGAGCCTCTCGCCCGAAGTAGAAACCTTCGCATCGAGAAAAACATGCCCGACACACTGACCGTTTCACACATTGATCCCGAGAGAATCACGCAAGTCCTGAGAAACCTTCTCGGTAACGCGGTAAAGTTTACACCAAAAGGCGGTTATGTTAGGATAGCATCTGAGGTTTCTGAGCAGCGTATGAAAATCTCCATATCTGATAACGGCCCCGGCATACCACACGATGAGCTCGACAGGATATTCGACAAGTATCAACAGGCAAAATTTCCAAGTATCGGTCACCAGAAAGGAACCGGATTGGGGCTGGCGATCGTAAAGCACATTATCACTGCACACGGAGGTACGGTGTGGGCAGAAAGCGAAAAAGGCAATGGCAGTACGTTCACCTTTTCATTGCCTGCGTAATTACACTATCCATTTGTGGTTGCGCCACCCTTGAGAGCTTCAGCAGACGAGTGGATGCCCGAAACCATCTTTTCCGCGGAAACGATTTTTTTCAAGCGGGCAATATCGAAGAAGCGTCTCGGGAATATGAACAAACATTGACACTTTCAGGAACATCGAAACCTGGCGATAGTGCCCTGTTTCATCTGGGGCTTTTATATGTTCACCCCGGCAATTCTGATAGAAACTACACGAAATCATACAACTATTTCAGACAACTCCTCAAGGAATTTCCGGGAAGCCCTCTCGCAGAACGGGCAAAAATCTGGACATCTGTGTTGAAATCATTGAAAAGCGCCCGCAAAGCCATCACTGAAACGCAGATAGACTCATGGAAACAGTATCGGAAATATGCGGCAGAAAAGGATCGCGAAGTCAACGCACGCGTTGAAAAAGAAATCGACGAATCATTGCCCAACGCCATCAGCATACATATCGCTCGTGGAGATATGTATCTTACCGAGGAAAAGTTCACAGAGTCACTCCGGGAACATCACCGTGCCCTGGTCCTTTCCCCCAAAGAACCGCCGGGAGACAGCGCTCTCTTTTCAATCGCCCTCATCTATGCCCACTTTAAGAATCCTCAGAAGAACTATAAAAAATCGATTGTCTACTTCAGAAGACTGCTCGCTGAATTCCCCCGCAGTCCCCTGTTCGAACAGGCACGAATATGGATCGCCCTGCTCGAATCCATCGAAAAATACAAGGAGGTGGACATTGAAATTGAGAAAAAGAGGAAGGAACTCACATGGTAGCAAGTACCGTAAATCATGGTACGATACTCGTCGTCGATGACGATCTAAGCATACTGGAACTGATCAAAATACGACTGGAATCGGCAGACTACACCGTCGTGACAGCCCCTGACGAGGATGAAGCTCTCCGCATAGCCGAGGAACGTGTGTTTGACATAGCAATCGTGGACCTGCAGCTCGTCGCGATGGATGGCATTACACTCATGGAAAAACTTCATCTGATCAATCCCGAAGTACCGGTGATCATTCTGACGGCCTACGGTTCAATCGAAAGCGCCGTTGAGGCAATGAAAAAAGGGGCATACAGCTATCTCACAAAACCGTTCGATGCTCCGGAGCTCCTGTTACAGATTGACAAAGCCCTCGAAAAGGGGAAATTGACACGAGAAATCAATCGATTGAAGGAATTGGTATCTCATAAATTCGATTTTTCAAACGTCGTGGCCCGAAGCGCCAAGATGCACGAGGTCCTCGAACAGGTACTTCGAATTGCCAGAACTGAATCCACCGTTTATATTTACGGAGACAGCGGAACGGGTAAGGAACTCATCGCGAAGGCAATTCATCTCACCAGTAATCGCAACGATAAGCCCTTTGTCGACATCAACTGCGCCGCCCTGCCGGAAAGCCTTCTGGAAAGTGAACTTTTCGGTCACGAAAAAGGTGCATTCACCGGTGCAATACGGACTCGCGGAGGACTTTTCACAAAAGCCAACGGCGGCACCATTTTTCTCGATGAAATCGGAGACATGCCTCTTACGATCCAGGCAAAATTGCTCCGCGTCCTTCAGGAGCGACGATTTTACCCTGTCGGCGGAAAGGAACCGATTGAAGTCGATGTTCGAGTTATCGTCGCCACCAACAAGAACCTCGAAGAAGAAGTGAAGGAAGGCGCATTCCGGGAAGATCTCTTCTACCGTATTCATGTTATCCCGGTATATCTTCCCCCGCTGCGAGAAAGAAAGGAAGATATACCGCCCCTCGTCGACCATTTCATAAAAGACTTTTCGAAAAGGATGAATAAGAGCATCAAAGGGCTTACGCCGCAGGCCATGCAGACACTCATGCTCCACGACTGGCCGGGAAATGTTCGCCAACTTCAAAATACCATCGAATATGCCGTCGCCATGACTGAGGAGGATGTTATCTCGGATGATCTCCTGCAAACTCCCCAGGAAATGACTCATGAAGAACTGAAGACATTGAAAGAGGCAAAAGCCAGCTTTGAAAAAAGTTACCTGATCAATCTCATGGAAACAACGCAGGGAAACGTGAGCCGGGCCGCGCAAATGGCGGGGAAATATCGTGCCGATTTTTACAATCTTCTGAAGAAGTACCATCTTAGCCCTTCAGATTTTAAAAATAAATAGAGTTGACCGCCATTTCCCTCCTTCGTTGCATGAAATATCATACAATAAGATACGAAAATACCTACACCCTATACGAGACACTCTCAGCTATCCGCTCGGTCACAATGAATATATGGTTGACTTCATTGTCATTTCTTTATTGTAACACGGAGAGGCTGCGTGGTGAAGAGCAATGAACTCCTTTACCCGGCACCATCACCCGTCTCCTATGTCCCACACCACTGTGTAGTAAATCTCATATAGTACATCCCAGAACAAATATACATTATTTCAATTATCTCTATATGTTACACTTTTGGCATCTTTTTCGCGTATGATATCGCAAAACGAAAGGATGGGATACGTACATGCATCATGATGGAAAACGCCATCATACGCTGACGGCACATATCTCACATACAACTCAGATGGAAGGAAATTTGTGTGGTTACGTTGAACAGGATATTTTATGGATTTCTCTTTACCATGGTCAGTTTGTACCTTCTCATACTTTTGCCGAAGGTATATGCCTGACCGGAACGATCGAAACGGTGAGGTACAGACATGCTACGACTGCGAATTCTAAAGATACATGGAGGAGCTGACATGACATACCGACACACACACGAAAAGGGGCAACGGAACGGAAGCAACACGACATCCGCCTATATCGGGAAGCAGGGCCTGGCGTCTTCTGCTACAGTTGAATGCCCGGATGGTACTATCCACGAAGAAGAGTTTCGACTCAAGGTATTCGTTCCTGCGGCGGAAAAGAAAATTCGTTATTTCATATGACCATGATGCGAGAGCACCCAAGCATGCCGCTGGCAAAACAGGGAGGGGAAATTTACGGGATGTTGAAAAAGATTTCGTCCTTTGTCAGTGAACAGGTAATAGAGAAATTTAACACGGGGCAGGTGTCGATTGGTGTAAATATTATGCGGGCGATACAGACATATTCAACAACCAGCAACAGTATGCCGATAAGGGCATTCCGCCTGCTCACCCTTGCCTATTCACATCCTCTCACCATAGTTATTGCGGTCGCGTATTCTATCGTAACGGAGCATTACGCCTATTGTGCGTATTACTTTGCCGGCCTTGTGCTTCTTATGGCTTGTGAGGCCTACATTGCGCGGGCTATAACTCTCTGCAGTGCATTAAAAAGCACCGATGAGTTCGTAAAACTCTACAATGAAGGAATCATTCTGATCATTTCCGAACAGGACGCAACATAACGCATGTATCAACGAACCTATCCATAACTCACGTCACATGAAAGTGACCCATATATAGAGTATCACGACAATGCCAAACGCTTTCGAATAATTCGGGACATCGACTCTTCAAACCGCCGTATGTTCGAAAACCATAGATCCTCACGAAACAGGCACATGACCCGTTGCTGTCGTGGATGAATCGGGAAACCTCCTTGAGAGACTCAGATTTTCCATAACCATAGAATAACACTCCAAGACCAGCACCACTCACACACCAAGTGCCAGGGGTGCGGCATTTCCCGCTCCCGCACTCCCTTTCCTACTCACGTGTCTCCACCCTTCGATACTGCGGGATTGCAACACCTGCAATGTATTTCGCCTTGACCACTTCGCCAGGCCAATGGTAATAAGGAAAACATAATCAGTCTGTCATTGTTACTGCACTCCTCATGCGGCATCTCTGACACTGATCGATTGTCGGAAGCATGGGTTACTCACTCACAATAAAATTAGAATACTGTCAGTCTTGTACCGGCAAACTATCAGAAAAAGAGGGGGCTTTCGTACACTACAGTGCCGCGACATGATCGCGAAGACTGCAGCGATATACTTCGGGTGACGGGGGAACGTAACAACTCCGATGGCCTTTGCCGGTCGAGGTATTGTGTATAAGAGAGAGGGTTCGTGCATGAGAGAATTAGCGAAAACAGTAACATTCATTACCGGCGCATCGTCGGGTATAGGCGCTGCCATAGCCCGTGAGGTTGCCCGCCGAGGCGGCAATGTTGTACTCGCAGCACGTCGCCAAAAGCGGCTGCAGGCCGTGGCAGCTGAAATCGAGGATTTCGGGCAAAGAGCACTCGCAGTGAAATGCGATGTCACACAAGATGGCGAGTTGGAACAGGCTGTTACCGCGGCGATCGAACAGTTCGGACGTATCGATTACGTCGTGGCAAGCGCCGGTTTCGGAATTGCGGGACGATTCGAAAAACTGGCTCTGGAAGACCACCGACGACAGTTTGAAACAAACGTTTTCGGTGTTATAAGGACTGTCCTTGCCGTGCGGGACCATCTGATTGCTTCGCGGGGGTATCTCGTTCTGATCGGAAGCGTAAATGGCTATATCGCCACGCCCCGCTCATCGTCATATGTAATGAGCAAGTTTGCCATACACGGACTCGCCGATGCCCTCAGACACGAACTCAGACCACACGGGGTGGGCGTGGGACTCGTCGTGCCCGGGTTCGTAGATACGGAAGCACGACAAATAAACAAATACGGCGTATATCTTCCTGACGCGAAGGACCGCATTCCACGATGGCTCCGCATGCCAGCAGACAAGGCGGCACGCCAGATTACACGTGCCATGGTTCGGCGAAAACGGCTGAAGATTCTCACCTGGTATGGCGTCATTCTCATATTTGTCCAGCGACATTTCCCGTGTCTCATTCACCTGTTCCTTTCCCGCTCGGTTGCCGGAAAGCAACGAAAGCAAAAACAGGATGGATAATGTCTCCGGTATAATGTATGATGAATTATGAAAATAACTAATAAAGAAAGGAGATGCTTCATGGCGACGATGGATCAACCAAAGGGCGACAAGATGCAACGGGCGATAAAGTGGATATCAAGCAGAATGGAAGACGATCAGAGCATGCCGAGCTTCAATCTCATAGAAGAGGCATCACGGGAATTTAATCTCTCTCCCACCGAGGAGTAGTTTCTGCTGTCATTCTGGAAGAAGAAAGACTAGGCACTGGCTCCTCAATCAACACCATTGATAACAGAGTATCTCTCAAGGGGTATTTTACACATCATACCGTGGGATGTCCCCTCTACCCGGACAATAATCTTGCGAAAGGTCACATGAATGATGATCGGACCTGAGTGATTCATTATGTGACCTTTCCACAGGGAAGTGAAAAGAACCGAGCCAGACGCTGCCTCCTCCACACAGCGTACCGGGATAAGCACTGGTTGCTTATCGTGACACGCAAAGTTCGCAGCAGAGCTCACCGCTACGATACACCACTCGTCTTCTGTGATAGGAAAGTGAGGCTCCCCGCAACAAGCTGCGGGGAATGCGCTCGCTGTTCAACTCAGCCACAAACGGTACTGTCTGCGGCCCTTCTCATGAGAAAATCCATCGATGACATGAAAAATCATTGACAGTCACCGCTAGACTTATATATAAAATATGTTTCAGCCTATTTTTTTTCGATTCAAAAAGGGGTTACCGTAGGAATTCCTGGTTTACTTCTCTTTTGAATATCTATTCCATTCCAGAATTGTAAAAAACGTATATAGAAAAATCGAAACGTGAGGGGGTAGATATACATGGGAAAAACACTGACACAAAAAATACTCGAACAGCATCTGGTCGTCGGAGAATACGAACCGGGAAAGGAAATCGGGGTTCGTATCGATCAAACACTGACACAGGACGCGACCGGAACGATGACGTACCTGCAATTCGAGGCCATGGGGCTCGACAGAGTAAGAACAGACCTTTCCGTCAGTTATGTAGATCACAACACCATACAGATCGGATTTGAAAATGCCGATGATCACCGATACCTGCAGACAGTTGCTGCAAAATTCGGAATCTATTACTCGAGAGCGGGCAACGGCATATGTCACCAGGTACACCTTGAACGATTCGGAAAACCTGGAACGACACTCCTCGGTTCCGACAGTCACACGCCCACCGGGGGTGGCATCGGTCAGATTGCCATCGGCGCGGGAGGACTGGACGTTGCCCTCGCCATGGCGGGTGAGCCGTTTTACCTGACATGCCCGAACGTGATAAAGATCTTTCTGACCGGCGAGCTGCAACCCTGGGTCAGCGCAAAAGACGTCATCCTCAAGATTCTTGAGATATTTACGACAAAGGGAAATGTCGGCTGTGTTTTCGAATACGCCGGTCCTGGAGTTGCGACTCTGAGCGTTCCCGAGAGAGCGACAATCACCAACATGGGTGCCGAGTGTGGTGTCACGACCTCGCTCTTCCCGAGCGATAAGGAAACGCGAAAATTCCTCAAGGCCCAGAAACGGGCAGATGATTGGGTGGAGCTGTCGGCAGATGCCGATGCGACATACTTCAAGGTCATAGAACTCAATCTCTCCGATATCGTTCCTCTTGCCGCAACACCTCACAGCCCGGGCAATATTTCTCCCGTGACGGATCTTGAAGGAACGGAAGTTAATCAGGTGTGTGTGGGGTCCTGCACCAATTCTTCCTACAGGGATCTCATGATCGTCGCCGAGACCCTGAAGGACAAGCGGGTTCACCCCGGCGTCAGTTTCGTCCTGGCTCCCGGTTCCAAACAGGTTGTAGATATGTTGGCCCGTAACGGCCGCCTTGCCGACCTTATCAAATCGGGCGTACGGCTTGCGGAAAATGCCTGTGGGTTCTGTATCGGCAACAGTCAGTCGCCGCAGACCGACGCCATTTCGCTGAGAACAAGCAACAGAAACTTTCTGGCTCGCTCAGGCACCAAAAGCGCAAATGTGTATCTGGTAAGTCCCGAAACGGCCGCGGCGGCCGTCATTACCGGAAAGATCAACGATCCCCGGAATCTCGATATCCCTTACCCACACATTGCTCTGCCCGAGGAGTTTCTCGTCGACGACGCTATGATTATCCCACCGGTAGATCATCCGGAGAGTAGCGAAATCTATCGCGGTCCCAACATCGGCGAACCACCGACGAATGACCCCATACCGGATACCATCGAGGGAGTGGTCACCATCAGAGTGGAAGACTATACGACGACGGACCATATTATCCCTGCCGGCTCTCGTATGAAGTATCGGTCAAATGTCCCCAAGTACGCCGAGTTCCTCTTTGAAGTTGTCGATCCCAATTTCTACGCACGGGCAAAAGAAGTAAAAGAGACGGGCAAAAAGAATATTATCGTCGGCGGCGTCAGTTACGGCCAGGGGTCGTCGCGTGAGCATGCAGCCCTCTGCCCCATGTACATGCAAGTGAAGGCGGTCATTGCCAAGTCATTTGAAAGAATTCATACGGCAAATCTCATCAACTTCGGCATCGTTCCCCTCACATTTAAAAACGAAGCGGATTTTGATACAATCGCCCAGGGTGATGTTCTGGAAATCCCGCAGGTCCGCGAAAAGATCGAAAACGGAGAACCTCTCGTCGTCACAAATACGACACAAGGAACGGAATTCGAGGTCGAATATGATCTCTCTGAGCGGGCAAAAGAGATCGTGCTTGCGGGGGGAATGCTTTCACTTATCAGAGACAAAAAACAATAGTTATAGCAGGAGAGAAAATAATGGGAAACAAGATCACCGTAAAAACGCCGATCGTGGAAATAGACGGCGACGAGATGACCAGGATCATGTGGCAGATGGTTAAGGAGAAGCTCCTTCTGCCGTATCTCGATATGAAAACGGAGTACTACGACTTGGAGCTCAAAAAGAGAGACGAGACAAACGACCAGATCACCATCGACGCGGCACATGCTATTATAAAGCATAAAGTCGGTGTCAAATGCGCAACCATCACCCCCAATGCAGCGAGGGTCAAAGAATACGGGCTCAAGAAACAATGGAGCAGTCCCAATGGCACGATCAGAGGTATTCTTGACGGAACGGTCTTCAGAGCGCCTATCTTGGTAAACAACATAAAACCGTCGGTTCGCAACTGGAAGAAACCGATCCATATCGGACGTCATGCCTACGGCGATGTGTACAAAAACAAGGAGATCAAAGTAACGTCCCCCGGCATTGCCGAACTGGTTTTCACACCAAGCGACGGAAGCGAACCTGTCAGAAAGGTCATTCAGGAATTCAAGGGGCCTGGAGTCCTCCAAGGAATACACAACCTCGATCAATCCATCAAAAGCTTTGCAATCGCGTGCTTCACCTATGCCCTCGATCAGAAAATTGATCTCTGGTTCAGCACGAAAGATACCATTTCAAAGACATACGACGCCGAATTTCGTCAGATCTTTGAGGAAGAATATGAAGCAAACTGGAAAGATAAATTCGAGGCAGCGGGAATCGAGTACTTCTTCACCCTCATAGACGACGCTGTCGCCCGAATCATGAAATCAGAAGGCGGAATGCTCTGGGCATGCAAAAACTACGATGGTGATGTCATGTCGGATATGCTTGCATCCGCATATGGCAGCCTCGCCATGATGACCTCGGTTCTGGTATCTCCCCATGGCTTCTTCGAGTATGAGGCAGCTCACGGAACCGTTCAGAAGCACTATTACAAGCATCTGGCAGGTGAAAAGACATCGACAAACTCCATGGCCCTCATCTTTGCGTGGACGGAATGTCTCAAAAAGCGCGCTGAACTCGACGGCACTCCCGATGTCGCCGCTTTTGCCCAGAAGGTCGAAGACGCCGCCCTCGACACCGTGGAGAGCGGCATCCTGACGGGCGACCTCATGAGAGTCGCAGAACCCGGCCCGAAGAATACTCAGGTACACACAGAAGATTTCATAGACCATATACGGGATACTTTCGAAAAAAAACGGTAAAGGAGTGGAAATGGCACAGAGAGCAATCAGAGAAGCAGACGGAAAGACTATGATGGCCCGGATGCTCACAGACTACACAGGCGGAAAATATAAAATTCCTAGCAGGTTCATATCCGTCGGACCTGACACGGATCTTAAAAAGCTTCCCCTCAAGCACAAATGGCTTCAGAAACAGAAGCTCGTGGTAAAACCCGACCAACTCATCAAACGGAGAGGGAAGAGCAAACTGCTGCTCCTCAATGCGGACTGGAAGGATGCCCAAAAGTGGATCAGAGAGAAAATGAGCAAGAAGATCACCGTGGGAAATGTAACGGGAGTTCTCAACCATTTTATCGTGGAACCGTTTGTACCCCATGATGAACAGGACGAATACTACGTCGCCATACTGTCGGAGCGGGAGGGCGACAGCATCCTCTTCCACCATGAAGGCGGTATGGATGTCGGCGATATCGATGCCAAGGCCCTGCGGTTCTTCGTTCCCATCGGCGAGACACCCGCTGCATTGGAAATTGCGAAGAATCTCTTAAAGAATATACCAACAGCCAAGAAGACGCTCATTGCCGAGTTCATTGAAGGACTCTTCAAGTTTTACGCTGATCTTAACTTCACTTACCTGGAGATTAACCCGTTTATCGTGGACGGCAAAAGCGTTGTCCCCCTCGATCTAGCGGCAAAGCTCGACGATACGGCTGCGTTTGTGAGCGGACGAAAATGGAACGCCATAGAATTTCCCGCGCCCTTCGGCAGAATCCTGACCAAGGAAGAGGACTACATCGAAGAGTTAGACGCAAAAACAGGTTCCTCTTTGAAACTGACCGTTCTCAATCCGCAAGGACGGGTCTGGACGATGGTCGCCGGCGGTGGGGCATCCGTTATTTATTCGGACACCATCACCGATCTCGGGTACATGGAGGAGATGGCAAACTACGGTGAGTACTCGGGCGACCCCAACGAAGAATTTACCTACCTCTATGCGAAAACGATTATCGACCTCATGACTCGCAAGAAAAACCCCAAGGGCAAGTTTCTCCTCATCGGGGGTGGTATTGCCAACTTCACCGATGTGGCAAATACATTCAGGGGAATAATCCGGGCGCTCAGGGAATACAAAAAAAAGCTCCAGGACAACAAGGTGAAAATATTCGTTCGCCGGGGGGGTCCAAATTATAAAGAGGGCTTGAGCAACATGCGGGCACTCGGAGAGGAACTCGGCATCCCGATTGAAGTATACGGCCCCGAAACACATATGACCAAGATCGTATCAATGGCGCTGAAGGGGGAAAAGTAAATGGCACGAAAAGGAACAGGGAAGAAACCCTACGAACTCTTTACGAAAGATACGCAGGCATTCATCTACAACATGCAGGTGAATGCAACACAGAGAATGCTCGACTTCGACTATGCCGCGGGAAGGAAAACTCCATCTGTCGCAGCAATCGTAAATCCCACTGGTAGTGAATCGTTGCAAAAATTTTTCTTCGGTCCCCAAGAGATCCTGATCCCGGTGTATCGATCACTTGCAAAAGCTTCGAATCTCCACCCGAACGTGGACGTTCTGGTCAGTTTTGCCTCATTCAGATCGTCAGCCCACTCTGCAAGAGAGGCTTTCGAGATACCGCAAATCAAAACCATCATCCTCATTGCCGAAGGAATCCCCGAGAGGCAGATGAGAGAAGTCAATGCCGAGGCGAAAAAACTGGGCAAAGTCATTATCGGCCCGGCTACGGTCGGCGGCATCAAGGCTGGCGCCTTCAAGATCGGCAACACGGGGGGCACAATAGAGAATATTGTGGAGTCGAAACTGCACCGCCCCGGCTCTGTCGGATTTGTTTCCAAGTCGGGAGGACTTTCCAACGAGGCATACAATATCATATCCCGGAACACGGATGGACTCAACGAAGGTATCGCCATCGGCGGTGACCGCTATCCTGGCAGCACTCTCATAGATCATCTTCTCAGATACGAAAAGAATCCGAACATCAAAATGCTCGTATGCCTCGGTGAGGTCGGCGGTGTTGATGAATACGACATTGTTGACGCCCTGAAGGCCAAAAAGATTAGAAAACCTCTCGTTATGTGGGTTACGGGCACCTGTTCGAAGGCCTTCAAAACCGAGGTCCAGTTCGGACACGCAGGCGCAAAGGCAGATGCCGATATAGAAACAGCGGATGCGAAAAACAAAGCACTGAAAGAGGCCGGTGCAATCGTCCCCGAATCGTTCGACGACTATGGTGTCAAGATTCGCGAAACCTACGAAGGTCTCATCAAGAGAGGAGGTATCAAACCCGTCGCCGAAGTAGCGGCACCTCCGGTACCTCTTGATTTTGCCAAAGCCCTCAAGACCGGTGTGGTTCGAAAACCGGCAAGTTTCATCTCGACCATATCGGACGACAGGGGCGAAGAGCTCATGTACGGACAGATGGCAATCTCCGATGTCTTCAAGAAAGACATCGGCGTCGGCGGCGTCCTCAGCATTCTGTGGTTCAAGAAACTTCTGCCCGCATATGCAACGAAGTTCATCGACATGGTCATCATGGTCACGGCAGACCATGGACCCGCCGTGTCGGGTGCCCATAACACCATCGTGGCAACACGGGCGGGCAAAGATCTCATCTCGTCGCTGGTCTCGGGGCTCCTGTGTATCGGACCGCGGTTTGGCGGCGCACTGGATGGTGCGGCACAGCACTTTTCCGACGCTTACGATGGTGGACTGACGCCCATGGAATTTGTCAATTCCATGAAGCAGAAGGGTGCTAATATCCAGGGAATCGGCCACAGGATCAAGTCAATCCACAATCCCGACATGCGGGTAACGATTATCAAAAATTACGTGAAGAAACACTTCAAGAGCACGACACTCCTCGATTATGCCCTTGAAGTCGAAAAGATAACCACCAGCAAACGGGACAATCTTATCCTGAATGTTGACGGGGTGATCGGCATCTGTCTCGTCGATCTTTTACGGTCAGAGTTTTCCAAGGAAGAGGCGGATGAGTATATCGCAATGGGTGCACTGAACGGACTGTTCGTTCTCGGCAGGAGTATCGGATTCATGGGGCACTACCTCGACCAGAAGCGCCTGAAGCAGGGTCTCTATCGCCACCCGTGGGAAGATATCGCCTACCTGACAGAGTAACTCTCTAAAAAAATACCATAACAAAAATCGAGGGGAAGGAGACACACAATGCTCTTTCCCCTTTTTTTACGGTTACCCCTTTTGACTTGATGGCAAATATTGCCCGTCGGGTCTTTTCGACCGCATCATGATCGTTCGCGTCAATGCTTTCCAGGGCCTCGATAATCATCCTTTTCATAGTGTTATCATACTTTCCCCACGCCGCAAGACACGCAAGATACCCATCATCCACATAGCGGTGCAGGAGAAACCGTGCTTTTTCCCGCGGCGAGAGAGCCTGGAACCACTCAACCGCCTCGCGAATCGCCGTTCGCTTCTTGGACAGGCGCCCTTTCATGGTAACGAGCGCATTGGTCATCTGGAGCGTTTCTATGGTGCAATCAAAGGCAAGAGCTTCAATAAGCTCCCCGATCTCGCCAATCATCTACTTATCGCCCGGTGGGGAAAATTCTGCCGACTGCCACCGCTCATAAAGGGGGGTAGCGTCAAGAACGGCAAGACTCCGGACCCTCACTTCGGTGGGCCTTATTTCATTTAACACATGCGCCGTATCTACAATATGACTGTGAGACAGATCGCTGTTGCTCCCGGCAAGACCCGGCATGACAAACGCGGCCATTCGGATGCCTGAGTCCATTACCTTCCGACCGCCCTCGATATGTTCCTTCTGGGTAACCCCTTTTTGCATATACTGAAGCACTTCGTCGCAGCCCGATTCTACTCCCACAAAGCACCATGACAGACCCGCGTCGTGAAGCTCACTCAACTCGTCATGCGACCTGCGCGCACTTGTCTGCGACCTCGCATAACAGGTAACCGTGTCAACTGTTCGAAAGGCATTTTTCAGGTGCCCGAGCACTGCTATCAGATCGTTCGGTTTCATCACGAGGGCGTTGGCATCCTGCAAAAACACCCGCCTGGCACCGCATGAAATCCAGTTGGCAATGATGCTAAGACTCTGCAGGGCATACCACTGCTCTGTGGTCAGGTGTTCAGCATGCTCACCGTACACTTCCGGGTGCCGTTTGACAGTCTCCTCAAGGACTTCTCGTTGAATGCGCCCGCTTAGTCCCATCTCCCAGGAAACTGTCGAAAGGACTTCATCGACCCTGCGGACCGCGTCGATATCACCATTAATTTCATCAATACTGCGGGGACTAAACTTTTTTCCCTTATAGACTCGACAGAAGAGACACCTGTTCCAGGGACAGTTACGATTTACCCTTAGTATCAGGGCCTCCCCCTCACCGATGGGCCCTATCGGTCCCAACTCTATAGTATACGCTTGCGGTCCTGCTACAGCCACGGCAGCTCTACGTATCCTCGCGTTTCTTATTGTCACAACGACACAAAGAAGGGGGCAACCATCATATCGACGAGCCCCCTTCTCACGAATATCGTCTCATTCCGTTACAGACCGTGTGATGTCTTCACTTTTTCGTGTCACTCTTTCCCCCGCTGTCTCCTTTTTCTTTTTCTTCCTCTTCTTCCTCTTCGCCGAATGTCGATATTCCTTCGACCAGCTCACGCAATTGTTTATCTACCAGGTAATTGATCGTTCCTTCGGGGTAAGATCCATCCGGTTGTTCTTCTCCCGCCTCTGTATCCGTAAGGATCTCAATCCCTTCATCAATCGTTTTTACCGAATAGACACGGAATTGCCCGCTTGTAACCGCCGCGACCACATCTTTCCGGAGCATCAGATCCTTCACGTTGCTCTCAGGTATCATGACCCCCTGATTCCCCGTCAGCCCCATGTGGCAGCAGCAGTCATAAAATCCCTCGATTTTATGATTCACCCCTCCGATTGCCTGGACTCCACCCTTCTGGTTGACCGAACCGGTCACGGCGATATCCTGCCGTAGTGGAACATCGGCGAGACTCGAAAGGAGGGCATACACCTCTGTCGACGATGCACTGTCGCCATCGACGCCGCTGTAGGACTGTTCAAAAGCGATGCTCGCACTCATGGTCAACGGCTTATCCTTTGCATACTTCTCCCGCAGATAGCCGCCTAGTATGAGCATGCCCTTATTGTGCGTGTTGCCGGAAAGATCGGCCTCCCTCTCGATATTGATGATTCCCGAACGCCCCATGGATGTCGATGCCGTGATACGGGAGGGTTTTCCGAACATGTAATCCCCCAGGCTGAACACGGCAAGTCCGTTGACCTGTCCGACCTTTCGTCCATCCACATCGATCATCAAGGTTCCTCGGTCGATCATCTCCTGAATGTGTTCCTCGATCATATTCGAACGGTACACCCGTGCTTCGATCGCTCTGTCAACGTGCTGTTCCTGAACCATGGAATCGTTCTCCTCCCCGGCCCAGTAGTCGGCCTCACGGATGAGATCTGTAACGGCAGGGAAACTGGTGGTAATCTTTTCCTGTCGCCCCGTCATGCGGACGGCATGCTCTACCAGTGCAGCAACGGCGGTTCGATCAAACGGTTTCAGATCTTCTTCATCTTTCTTCATCCTGATAAATTCGGCAAATTTGCTAATCGTTTCGTCACTCTTGTCCATGACGGTATCGAAATCGGCCCGTACCTTGAAGATCTTCCTGACATCTTCGTCATAAGCGAGCAGCAAACTATATAGATACGGATCGGAGACAACTACCACCTTTATATCCATGTCGATGGGCTCTGGTTTCAACCCCGTGGTGGTGAAAAGATAAAATGGATCGTAGGTCTGAATTTCCATTGTTTTCGTTTTCAATGACCGCTTCAGGGCCGGCCACACACCCGCCTCAACAATCGCGTCAAGGAGGTTCAACACCAGATAACCGCCATTGGCCTTGACGAGCGACCCCGCCCTGATTTTACTGAAATCCGTTCTCCAGATACCACTGCGATCGACCATCCGCTCGATGCTTCCGAAGAGATTCCGGTACGTGGGAAACGACTCTATAATGACCGGCGATTTTTTCAGATCGCCATTGTCGACGAACAGATTTACCTGATAGGGCTGGAAGGGATCGCCCTCGGGCACAGGAATCGGCATTCCCGGAATGGCCTGCTGAGGCGGCATAAATATCTTCAGATTCTCCGCCATCTCGTCGAGCATAGCATCGAAATAATCGTCAATCTTTTCAATCTGGTAGGTATTCTTCATCGGAGCAATCATTTCGGATGCTACATTCATGAACATAAAGCGGTCCATCTTCTCAACGTTTTCCTGTATCTCCCGATTTAAATCACGGATTTCCAAGGAGATCTGGTTGATCTGATCTTTGAGCTTCTCGCGCTTTTCGACCATCTTCTCGTATTCTTCTTTTGGAAACCGTCCCTTTTCGACCAGGGCTTCAACCTCTTCGATGGGCATTGGGTTTCCGTCAACCAGCGGCATGACTTCGGGTCGTTTAAGCTGTCCCATTTGAATATCAACGAGCGCAAATCCCTCCTCCCGCACCTGGCTATCGAGCTCCTTGAAAAAGTTTTTGCCCTTTAGCTCATACTCCGCCATGATCTCTTTTTTTCTGTTGAGATACTCCTGGCTCTCGAAGAGCTGGGGAATCTGCTTCTTCAATTTCTCAATGAAATCATGCATTTCCTTCTTGAATTGCCGACCTTTTCCGGCCTCAAAGCGCAGGAGAATCGGTGCCTCGGAATTTTTAAAGTTGTTGACGTAACAGAGGTCGTCGGGGACTTTGCCATCGTGTTCCGACATCTCATCGAGGAGTTTTCGGACTGTTGCCATCCTTCCGGAGCCCGATATCCCGGTCACCACAACATGGTATCCTTCCTTCTGCATTTTCATCCCAAAACGGAACGCTTCAACGCCTCGCTTTTGACCAATGATTTCTTTCAGGGGTTTGACATCCTCGGTGGTCTCAAAAGGCAATGTCGTCGGATCAAGTCGCCATCTCAGTTTTTCAATGGGTATTTCTCTGTCAGATTTTTTCGTGGCCATCTGTTACCTCCCTTTGTTTACATTGACGGCTGATCCATTGAATGATTCACCGCCAGCGCACCACCGACGTGGTGAGATCCGGATATTCACAACATATCACGATGACACGAGTCATCTAACCTTTATCGTAACCTTTCGAGCTTCTTCAGGTTTACACTTCGGCATCTCGATCTGTAAAATCCCGTCCGTGTACGTGGCCTCGACGTCATTGATCAGGATTCGACAGGGGAGCCGTATGGTCCGGGTAAATGTCCCTTTCCGTCTCTCCGTTCGCTGATATCCTTCATGTTCTGTCACAATTTCATGACGCACTTCGCCCCTGATGACGAGGTTTTCGTCAACGATAGAAATTTCAATGTCCTCGGGTTCAACTCCGGGGATCTCTGCCGTGACCATCAAGGCATCATCCGTTTCTCTCATCGCGATGAGAGGAATTCTCCTTTCCGCTCTCGGTAGGAGCGGTATGCTGAAATCATCCCTGAGTCGAGACATAAGACGATCCATGTCTCTTTTCAGCCTGTCAATTTCCCGATTCTTCCAAATAATCAACCCTGGCATTTCCAACCTCCTTGTTCCCCGGAAAGTCTTTCTGAAATGACTTTTGTATTATAATATAATTTGATGGTAAAAACTACTTTCTTGGCATCGAAGGAAATGTTTATGGAAAAAAATGCGTTTCAGACGGCCGCAACCCTCATCAGGCAGGCACGGTATACTGTCGCGTTTTCCGGTGCCGGCATATCGGTGGAAAGTGGTGTTCCCCCCTTTCGAGGACCCGACGGACTATGGAAACGATACGACCCCGCCTGTATTGATATCCGTTCCTTCCGCAAAAACCCGGCCTCGTCGTGGAAAACAATTAAAAAAATCTTTTTCGATTCCATCGGAAGGGCACGGCCGAATGCCGCTCATCGCGCTCTTGCCGACCTCGAACGGAGAGGCTTCGTGAAATCACTCATCACCCAGAATATCGACCATCTCCATCAGAAAGCGGGAAGCCAAACGGTTTTTGAGTTTCACGGCACGGCACACACGCTCAGCTGCATGGAATGCTGCACACACGTCGATGCGGGGACTGTTGACCTTACTACGCTCCCTCCCCATTGTGCCGCCTGCGGGGGATTACTGCGACCCGATTTCGTCTTTTTCGGCGAACCCATACCGGAAGAGGTCGAATGGCTGTCGTTTGGTGAGGCAGGAAACGCAGATGTCATGATCATTGTGGGAACGACGGGAACGGTTCGGCCTGCTTCGCTCATCCCGTATGCGGCAAAGCGATCAGGTGCAAAAATTATCGAGGTGAACATTATCGAATCAGCATACACGAAAACTATCACTGATGTTTTTCTGCAAGGAAAGGCAACGGACATACTAACCACGGTAGCCAACACGGTAATTGACAACTCATGACATCTACCCCATAATGGGCACACTACACGAGGAGGAGATTGCACGATGCAGCGATGGAACGGTTGGGGCGATAAAGCCGTGTACCTTGATATCCCGCCAGCGGCACGACAGCTCCTGCATGAGGTCGTCGGTGAGGGAACTCCCCGCGATGATGTTCCTCTCGATGTCTTCATTGAGAAGGTTCCCCGTTCACGACTGCCACGGCATCCTCTCATTTTGACAGATCTCCCCCTGCGCATCTATCATTCCCACGGACAAAGCCTTCCGGAGTGGATTAGTCTGAGGGGGGGAACTATCCAGCGATTCCCCGATGGGGTAGCTTTTCCAAACACGACTGAAGAGCTGCAAGACCTTTTGACTTTCGCTGCAAAACAAAAAATCATTATCATTCCATATGGCGGCGGAACGAGCGTTGTGGGCCATCTCGCCATACCAGAAAAGAAAAGGCCGGTTTTGAGTGTGTCTCTCAGACGTCTCACCCGCCTCCTCGATTTTGACCCTTTCAACATGCTGGCCACCTTCGAGGCGGGTATTCGCGGACCGGACCTCGAAGCACAACTCAGAGCAAGAGATTTTACCCTGGGACACTTTCCTCAGTCATTCGAATATTCCTCCTTGGGGGGATGGATAGTAACCCGCGCCTGTGGCCAAGAATCCACCTACTATGGGCGGATGGACGAACTCTTCGCCGGTGGCGAAATTCTCACTCCACAGGGCCCCTTGGTATTTCCGCCATACCCCGCCTCGGCGGCAGGTCCCGACTTGAGACATATGCTGATGGGCTCGGAAGGAAGACTGGGGATACTCACGAGGGCTTCCGTCAAGATATTGCCAGCACCGGAACGGCATGACATTCACGGCATCTTTTTCCCCTCGTGGAACCATGCGGTAACAGCGGTGAAGAAGCTTGCAGCAGCCCACCTCCCCCTTTCCATGACAAGACTGAGCAATCCGATAGAAACCATGACAAACCTTGTCCTTGCCGGTCATGAACGGCAGATTGCACTGCTCAAACGCTATTTGCGCTTCCGCGATATTTCAGAGGACGAGGCGTGCATGTGCCTCCTCGGATATATCGGCTCCCGCCGGATGGTCGCCGCCGCACGAAGGGAAAGTACGGCAATCATCAACGACAGCGATGGGGTCTTCGTAGGAAAAACAATGGGAGAGGCCTGGAAAAAACACCGGTTCCAGACACCTTATTTGCGAAACACCCTGTGGGACGAGGGGTATGCTGTCGATACGATCGAGACGGCCGTTACCTGGGACAAAGTCACCCCAACCATGAATTCGATTGAAAAGGCAATCGGTGACAGCCTCGTTCCAATGAACGAAAAGGTTCACACATTTTCTCATCTTTCAAGTGTCTACCCTACAGGTTCAAGCGTCTATACCACCTGTATTTTTCGTCTGGGGGAAACGCCCAACGACACGCTCGCCCGCTGGCACGCCATCAAAGAAGCGGCGAGCAAGGCAATTGTCGCCGCCGGTGGAACAATCACGCATCAGCATGGTATCGGGGAAGACCACAAACCATACCTGGAATCTGAAAAGGGTTCTGTGGGGATGGGTCTCATACGGCACATGTGTTCCCACATCGACCCTGAGGAGAGAATGAATCCGGGAAAACTGATCTGATATGATAGATGGCATAATAATACCGATAAGATCATCACCCTAAACGAATATACTACCGCCCAAGGCACGAAACAGATTCGAAGGGCCGAGGTTATCGTAAAATGTAAGAACAGCATCATCTCTGGTGGGAATGGCTATCGATTATTCAACCCTTTGGAATTTCGATATTCGGACTTCACCTCGGAAAATAACGTGTAAGATGGCGGTTGCAATGCTCCATAATCTTCCCGAAAAGTGGGATCTAGTTGTTATCGGTGGCGGCATTACCGGTGCGGGTATCTTCCGGGAAGCTGTCCGTATGGGAATGCATGTCCTCCTCGTGGAACAGATGGATTTTTCATGGGGAACATCAAGCCGATCATCAAAGCTTGTCCACGGCGGATTGCGGTATCTCAAGGAGGGGCGCCTCCACCTGACCAAGATTTCCGTCGAGGAACGGGAGCGTCTGCTCACCGAGGCACCCGGTCTCGTCGATATGCTCGGGTTCTTGCTTCCCGTTTACAAAGATCAAAGTCCCGGCAAGGCAGCCCTCAGCACGGGACTGACGATTTACGACATGATGGCCCGCGAAAAACTGCATCGGTTTCTGGAATTCGATGAGTTTTCCATGCAACTCCCGCACGTAAACCAGAAAGATCTTACGGGAGGATTCCATTTCTTCGACGCCCAGGTCGATGACGCACGAATGGTACTGCGCCTGATCAACGACGCCGTGGCTGAGGGAGCAATTGCTCTCAACTACACGGCGGTTACCGCCATCAACCGCGCCAGCGAGAATCATGTCACAGGAATCGTGGTAGAAGACACGGAAACTCATGAAATCAAGGTGCTTGAGACGACGGCGGTTATCAACGCCACGGGAATCTGGGCCGAAAGGCTTCACGCCTCCCCCGACCCGAAACGCCACCTTCGTCCTCTTCGCGGAAGTCATATCATCTTTCCTCATTGGGCGCTGCCTGTCGCCCAGGCCGTCACATTGATTCATCCAGACGATCAGCGGGCCGTCTTTATTATCCCGTGGGAAGGGGCTATCCTCGTCGGCACGACTGATCTCGATTACGACGGCGACATAAACGCTGAACCGATGATTACGGAGGAAGAAATAACATACCTCATGGCGGCGATCGACCACTATTTTCCATCACTCGATATTTCGATCACGGACTGTCTGTCAACCTATGCGGGAATCAGACCGGTACTGAGCGAGGGGATACTTCCCCCCTCAGAAGAATCACGCGATCACGTCGTGTGGATCGACAGGGGTCTCGTGACAATAACGGGAGGCAAATATACGACATTTCGGAAAATGGCATGGGATGCCCTCGATGCGGTCAAACAATTTCTCCCCCTACCATTCTTCCCCGATACCGAAAGTCCCGTATTTGCTCCCCCCCCCGCATTGCCCGAAGATAAATGCGGGCTTTCCACTCATACATGGCAACGCCTCTACGGACGATACGGCGCCGAGGCTGAAGAGATCGTCCGATCCGCAGCTGCTGAAGAGCTCACACCGATTCCCGGGACGATTACCCTCTGGGCAGAAATCCCTTTTACTGCCCAAAGAGAACAGGTACGACATCTCGATGATCTCCTTCTGCGGAGAGTGCGTATCGGTCTTCTGACCCGTGAGGGAGGAATAGATCATCTCAACCGGATCCGCACATTATGCGAACCCTTACTTCCGTGGGACAATACCCGCTGGAAAGAAGAAATTGCAAGGTATCTCACCCTGGTGAGAACAGCCTACTTTTTGCCGCACAGATACATCGAACCAGTTGAAGAAAAAATTTTACCATACAGAAATATCTGGAAACGAATCAAGAACCGCTGCCGCGAAACCATGATACGTCTGCGGCACCCATGACACTGAAATCCACCGAAGGAGCGAGATGCCAAACAGAGATCTGATCCTTTCTCTTGACAACGGAACACAGAGCATGAAGGCCCTCGTCTACGACCTCGAAGGCCGCCTCGTTGCCGCAAACGCCGTCCATTTCAATCCCCCTTACGTTTCGGAACAGCCGGGATGGGCAGAACAGGACCCAGAAGTATTCTGGCGGTCGCTCTGCGAGGCATGCCAGGGACTGTGGCACAGAGCCACTATCGACAAAGACCGAATCGCCGGGGTTGCCCTTACCACCCAGCGAGGAACGCTCATCAATGTGGACAGTGAAGGAAACCCTCTTCGGCCAGCCATGCACTGGCTCGATCAGCGAAAAACCCATGGGCTGACCCCCGTCGGCGGGATATGGGGAGTACTTTTCAGGATAGCCAACCTGAGTGACACCGTCGCCTACCTCCAGTCGGAGGCAGAGGCAAACTGGATACGAACCTATCAGCCGGATGTGTGGGAAAATACCCACAAATATCTCCTCCTTTCAGGATATCTCACCTATCGCCTGATGGGTGAGTTCGTCGACTCCGTCGGATGCCAGGTCGGGTATATCCCCTTCGACTATAAAAAGTTACGCTGGGCATCGGACTGGAACTGGAAGTGGCAGGCCGTTCCCGTGGAACGTTACAGACTTCCCCGACTGATTCCGCCGGGCGAAGCGCTCGGCAGCATTACTGAGAAGGCATCGAATGAGACGGGTATCCCCCGGGGGCTTCCACTGATCGCGGCCGCCGCTGACAAGGCCTGTGAGGTCATCGGTTCAGGAAGTCTCGATCCTTCGATCGGCTGTCTCAGCTACGGGACGACAGCTACTATCAACGTAACGAGTAAACGGTACGTTGAAGCCATACCTCTGCTTCCCCCCTATCCTTCTCCGATTCCCGAACGCTACAGTCTCGAAGTCCAGATCTACCGGGGGTTCTGGATGGTAAGCTGGTTTAAAAAGGAATTCGCCTGTCATGAAGAGCTCGAAGCCGCAAAAAACGGCATACAGACGGAGGCGCTCCTGGAAAAGCTCATAGAAAAAATCCCCCCCGGCTCAATGGGGTTGATCCTTCAACCCTATTGGTCACCCGGACTCAAACTCCCGGGACCCGAAGCCAAAGGCGCCGTCATCGGATTTGGCGACGTGCACACACGGGCCCACCTGTACCGCTCAATACTGGAGGGACTCGCCTACGCCCTTCGAGAGGGAAAGGAACGGATAGAAAACCGAACAAAAATCCCCATTACCTCGCTCCGCGTTTCCGGTGGCGGCTCTCAGAGCCGGAGCGCCATGCAGCTGACGGCAGATATCTTCGGCCTCCCCACGGCGAAACCTCATCTCTACGAAACATCGGGACTCGGCGCGGCCATTGACGCCGCAGTGGGCCTCGGCCTTCACAGTAGCTTCGAATCCGCCATCAAGGCAATGACACACGTGGGAGAGGTGTACGAACCGGATCTGAAAAACCATGAAATCTACAACGACCTTTACCACGATGTGTACAAGAAAATGTACAAACGCCTCCGACCCTTCTACAAGCGGATCAGGGAAATCACGGGCTACCCAAAGTAAAAGGGATCAGGTCTTGGGTCCCTTTCGTCCTTGACAAGTGCGCGGCAACTGCGATAGGTTCGCCCATCAACCGCAGGGGTGGAACAAAATCATGGGCTTCAGGAAGGGAACGTTGACGTTGGCAAAATATCGGGTAATCGGAACGCTGCCCGACAACTTCAGAACCTTCGTCGACGAGCGGCTGAAACTTTTTGCCTTTCGGGAACTGTCGGTCGATGAAACGGAGAAATCCGTCGGGTGGACGAGCTTTGAAAACGTCCTGGACACCAATTTCGAATATGCCAGCTATTCTCTCGCCGACTATCTCGTTTTTTCGCTGCGAATCGACCGCAGAGTCGTATCTCCTTCGCTTCTGAAGCTCAAAGTCCTCGAAGCGGAACGGCAGACCACGGTACAGCGGAGCAAAGGCCTCGGCTATCGGGAAAAGCGAAGTGATATCAGAGAACGCGTACACCTTTCTCTTTTGAAACAGACACCACCCACGCCATCGATCCACGAGGTCTGCTGGAACGTATCGGCAGGATGGCTTTTGTTCGGATCTCTCTCTGAAAAGATCCGGGAGGATTTCGAGGATCTGTTTAAGCGGACCTTCGGCCTCACGGTGCACCGTTTTGTACCGTGGGATGCGAACTACATGAGTGCGGAGATGGCCGAACGTACCCTCTCCGCCACAACAGCCACCCCCTTTCACACTTCAACGGAGAGAACATGATGGAAGCTTCCGGCAAAGACTTTTCGTTTCTTGGAAGAGAATTTTTGACATGGCTCTGGTTCAAGAGCGAACAGCGGGGCGGTGCCATTATGCTTCCCGGAGAGGGAGATGTCGTGGTAGCGTTTGTCCGAAGGATAATTCTCTCGTCCGGAGAAGGTGAATACTCCGAAACGGTTTCGTGCCAGGGATTACATTCTGATCTGAAAGAGGGTAAGGAGGCCCTGCGGAAAGGGAAAAAGATAAAAGAGGCCCGGATAAAACTTGACATCAACACCGATGAGTACGAATTTACCTTCAAGGCCGACAGCTTTCAGTTTCAGACCATGAAACTGCCAACGTCACTGACAATGACAGAAGAAGAGGAGGACAAGGAAGGTAGAATCCTCGAACGAATCTACCAGACGGAAGCTGCTGTCGGGACAATGGAAACGTTCTTCTCTCTTTTTCTCGAAAAACGACTCTCCCCGGCGTGGCAGTCCGAAGAGATCCCGCTATTCAAAAAGTGGCTGGCGGAATAGCTCCGCCACATAAGATCATCGACGAAACCGAAATGACGTATCGCGATACGCAATGACATGGGTTCTCGTTCTAATATGCTATCAACTTTTCATATCTATCAACAATACCGCACTGTTCCAGTTCCATGATCCGGCTCGGTATCCGGTTGCCGCGTACCGACATATCTCTTTGCCGGTATAAGATCTTAGCAATAAAGGTAGAATGTCACTACCATACCGGCTCCTCTTTTCGAAAATGGCGAAAGAAACACCTTCCTGAGAATAACGGTTATTTCAAAAAAAGTTGAAATTAAAACGTTCGTTTGATACAAACGTTTAGATTACGGAAGGAAAAGATACGATGCCTCCATACGAACGAAACGACAGCACCAGCAAAAGGTTACTTCGAGAAGCCGAGACGCTCTTTGCCTCAAAAGGATACCACGCCGTGACGGTGCGGGAAATCACCAATGCGGCCCACTGCAACCTCGCCGCGGTGAACTATCATTTCGGCAATAAAAAAAACCTGTACCTCGAAGTATTTCGTCTTCAATGGCTATTGAGAGCGCGGCGGGTACACGACAGTTTCACAAACACCCTGGCAGAATATGACGGTAATGCAACACCGACAGATATCATCCAGGCCCTGGCTGAGGCCTTTATCAAGGGCCCTCTCACGGACGGAGAACGGCTCAACCACGCCCAGCTCATGATGCGTGAAATGACCAAACCGACAGAAGCATTTGAAATGGTCGCACATGAAATCCTGGTCCCTTTTACCAGAACCATAGGGAAACTTTTAGAACCATACCTTCCGGGGGGACAGGACAATGAACACATATTGCTGAATGTTCTCAGCATTCTTGCAATGATCATTTACTTCAACTTTGCCCGATTGCCCGTTTCGATCGTTACGGGACGCACCTATGATGACGCGCTGAAAGAACGGTTGGTGCAGCACATCGTGACCTTCGCCTTATCAGGGCTTAACATACAGGAGGAGGAGTACTCTTTGTGAGGTACAGGATTATATCATCGGCATTTTTACTGGCCATCCTTCTTATTTTCGGTGGTTGCATAAAAATGGGGCCAGACTTCCGGAAACCCGAAC
>Ga0272441_10000508_pt1 | contig 88633 bp, 71 predicted proteins | sample SSMProp6N_FD_193582 | JGI IMG/M metagenome (GOLD analysis project Ga0272441, IMG submission 193582) | Marine sediment archaeal communities from Little Sippewissett salt marsh, Falmouth, MA, United States - SSM-Prop-6N | ecosystem: Environmental > Aquatic > Marine > Wetlands > Sediment ... | reverse complement strand
TTCCAGAATTTATGGGTGAAATAGAGCAGGTACCGCCGCCTTTCAGCGCTATAAAGGTCAAAGGCAAGAAAGCGTATGAGTTGGCACGGGATGGGGAAGATGTCGAACTTGAAGCCCGTCAGGTAACAATATCGAAGCTTGAGATTGGTTCCTACCGCCCTCCGGATCTTTCTCTGCTGATAGAATGTTCGGCAGGCACCTATATTCGTTCTCTGGCTCATGACCTGGGCAAACGAATGGGGACAGGGGCATATCTTGCGGGTTTACGCAGGACCAAGGCAGGGCCATTTAAAATTGAGGATGCCACCCCTCTGGCCATGCTCGAAGTAGGCTTTATTGCAGAAAACTGGGAACAATATGTTATTCCGGCTGCGGAAGCACTTCCCGAATTCCCGATAGTCAATGTCAGCGGAGAAAAACTGAAACAGCTGCGTAACGGCCACAGGATAGAAGCAGAGCCTGTCTCGGAAGGGCTTGCCCGTGCAATCGATCCTGATGGTGAGCTGGTTGCTGTTATTGAAGCTGTTGAAGATGGAACACTCTGGCATCCGAATAAAGTATTTCAAACCTGAAAAGACATGCATCATCTGGATTCGTTAGCCCCTCTGTCGCTTTCTGATTCTCTGGTAACGATCGGCACGTTTGACGGCGTTCACCTGGGTCATCAGGCGATTCTGCAGGATATGGTCCATGTTTCCAGAAAGGCAGAGATCCCTTCAGTCGTTGTTACTTTCTTCCCCCATCCAGCCCTGGTATTGGGAAAACGGAAAGGCCCACACTACCTTTCAACACCAGAAGAACGGGCAGCGCTTATCGCTGCGCAGGGTGTCGATTATGTGATAACACTTCCATTTGGTAAAGAACTGGCAGATGTGTCTGCGGATGCGTTCCTTGAAATGCTGCAGGAGCATCTCCAGTTTCGTGCGCTGTGGGCAGGGAAGAATTTTGCTTTTGGACGGAACCGGGAAGGCACTGTGGCGTATCTTCAGGCCGCTCAGCAGCAGGTGGGCTTTGAACTTAATTTGATCCCACCCCGCTTTACAGCTGGAGAGATAGTCAGCTCCAGTCGTGTCCGTCAGGCTGTTCGTGAGGGGAATGTATCCTGCGCGGCTGAATGTCTGGGACGTTTCTACGGCATCAGCGGCAAGGTTGTCCATGGGTCGTCCCGGGGCAGGCAAATAGGTTTTCCGACTGCTAACCTGGATTTCTGGAAGGAGCGATTGATTCCCCATGCAGGTGTCAATGCCTGTTTTGTGGAATTTGAATCAAAAGAGTATCCTGCAGTCGTGAATATAGGCTTGAGGCCTACTTTTGAATCTGAAAATTCGACTGTACACGTCGAAGCCCATCTGCTCGATTTTGATAAAGATCTGTACGGAAAAGGGATAAAGATCGACTTTGTCGATCAGATTCGTTCAGAGCGAAAATTTTTATCTGTGGAAGAGCTTTCAAAACAGATACGGAAGGATGTCGAGCAGGCCAGGGAGATCCTCGCCGAAGCTGTTGTGAAGCACAACCTCATACAGAGGTAATCCATCCAGTGTAATTGTACTTGGTGAAGGGCGTACGAATAATGAATCCAAAAGAACGCTCGATTTATCTGCTTAACCCCCGAGATTATCCACCAGAATTGATTGCAGTAGCCTTTGCAAAAACTTCGCGATCCCCGGATACTTTTCGAGAGATCGCTGAAGAATTGAATGAGACATCGTCCTCCCGGTTCCACGAAAAATGGGTAGTAGGGTACGGCCATGCCTCGGTAGCAGAGCATGCAGTGCTTCACCTTGCATTGGAAAATGTTTCACGTCTGGCTGTTGAAACGATCGAATCAAATAGACTTGCTTCCTATACAGAAAAATCAACCAGATACCAGAAGTGGGATGCCGATAGTTTCTATACACCCGAGGAGATTCTTGAATCATCATTTATCGAGCTTTATCGTAATACGGCTGAGAAATTGTTCGAAGCCTACGAGAAGGTACAGGGACCGTCACGCAGTGTGATCGCAAGTCAGTTCCCAAGACGAAGTGAAGAAACATTGGATCAGTGGGATCGGCGGATACGTTCACGTTATATTGATGCCTGCCGATTTCTGCTGCCGTCTGCCTCCCTTGCCAATGTAGGAATGACAATCAATGCCCGGATGCTCGAACATGCGCTGTGCAAGATGTTCACGCATCCGCTGGAAGAAGTGCGAGCTATCGGAGAAGAGATTAAACGTACAGCCCTGGACGAAGTCCCTACGCTTTTAAAATATACCGGGGCTTCTGCTTACCAATGCAGTGTTCGGGAGAACCTGTGCTGTATTCCGCTTCCGGAGAAAAGCAGCCCGGACCAAATGGTTCAGCTGCTGGATTTTGACAGCAATGCAGAAGAACGCGTTCTGGCAGCAGCATTGTATGATTACAGCACGGAGCCCTTTGAAAGTGCTTTGCGATATGTCCGTTCCCGGGATAAAGAGGGCAAGACTGATCTTGCCAACAAGCTCCTGGCGGGACGCGGCAAGCATGATGCTCCTCCACGCGCCCTTGAGTATGCGGCATATACTTTTGAAGTAGTCCTGGATCAGGGAGCGTACTTCGAACTCAAACGCCACCGGATCATGACCCAAACACCCCAACCGCTGACAGCGGCTGCCGGTTTTGCGGTACCCCGATTGCTCGTTGAAGCGGGTGAGGAGGATCATTATCGCCAGGTTATGGAACGGACTGCGGAGGTCGTGGATACAATTTCTTCCTGGAATTCTCATGCTGCCGCATATCTTATTCCCAACGGGTTTAACCGCAGAGTACTGATGACGCTTAATTTGCGAGAGCTCTACCATCTGTGCGAACTGCGTGCGGCATCCAATGCGCATTTCTCAATACGCCGTATTGCATATCGGATGGTTGAATTGGTACGTAGAGTTCATCCATTGCTAGCAGGATATATTCGTCTACCCGAGGGGGAGAGCTGGGAGTCGATTGAAAATAGGGGCCTTGCCGATAACGGGTTATCGTAGATTCAGTGACCAGGTTGCGGAATCCTGAGCGGAAGTGTTCAGAAGGTTGAACACCTCCGCTTTTTTTTTATTCTTCTGATGGGGGAAAACGTTTTCGGATTGCTGCGGCCATTTCTCTGGCTTTTTGTGGCGATAGCCCAACATAGGAATCTGCATGGAGCAGATCCCTTATCTTTGCCGGTTGAAGATACTTTAATAAGGTTGTATCTCCACTCAGGTGATCAGCCAGTGGGTTTTCCGACCCATTCTCAACAGCTTCCCATGCCACCATGCTATGTTCACGCAAGCGTTCGTGCATTTGCTGACGGTCTGCGCCTGCCCGGACAAGTTCGTTGAGTACTCTTTCCACTGCGGCGAACGGGCCGTAGCTGGCCATTGTCCTTTGTATAGCCTGCTTGTCTACGAAAAGGTGTTCCAGAATGCTGTTCAAGGTGAGAAGGACTTCATCCATAGCCAGGAATACTTCTGGTATGGTGCTTCTTCTGTTTGCAGAATCATCCAGCGTCCGTTCAAGCAGAGACAATGCGCTGTTCTCCCATGCGGTATGAGAAAATGATGCGATCTGTCGTGTGAGAGAACATATTTTTTCAGCTTTGACAGGATTTCGTTTGAAAGGCATGGCGCTTGATCCGACCTGTTTCTCACCGAACGGCTCGGATAAGGTTCGAAAACCGGGAGCCTGGAGTATGCGAAGGTCAAAAGCCATCTTGTGCAGGGAAGCAGCCAGGCCGGAAAGGCTGCTGAGAAGCAAATAGTCCTGAACGCGGGGATATGTCTGGGTGCTGATGGGAAACGCTTCAATACCGAGCACTTCCATAACAGTAGCTTCAAGCATTTGCGGGGTGACGTTTGTGCCCGACAGCATCTCGTGGAATGTTGCTGAACTGCCCACGGCACCTTTGATCCCTTTCCCGCGGAGATTCATACGAAGTCTGGCAAGTTGTTCAAAGTGGAGCATTAAATCCTGTGCATATCCTGCCAGCCTGTACCCCAGTGTAACCGGTTCAGCCGGCTGCAGGTGTGTGTATCCCATAACGGGCTGGTCTGCCCAGGCTGCGATATGATCTGCAAGGAGCAGGAGGCTTTTACGCAGCTTTGTAAGAAGCATTGTAAGTCCTGCCTTTTGACGGACTATTTCAGCGTTATCCTGCACGTCTGCGGACGTAAGTCCCCAATGAAGTACAGCACCACCCTGGCCGCATTGCTCTGCATAGGTTTTCAATTCGGCCATCAAATCGTGTTTGATTTCTGCCTCGATCTCCCGGGCACGCTCAATATCGACCTTGTCTCGACTTTCCTTGATGGTGTCTATCTGTTCCGGTGTGATCAGGCCGGCAGCAGCCTGCACTTCTGCGACAGCAAGCCATATCTTTCTCCAGGCAAGCCGTTTTGTGCGCTCTGACCACAACGAACGCATTTCGTCTGATCCATATCGTGTTGTATAAGGGGATTCGTAATTCATAGAAGCTTCTCCCTTTTTTTCTGCAGCAGCCGGTGTTGTTGTTCGTGTTCCTGATTAGTGGAAACTTAAATTATCAATACCCAAGCTGTTTTAAACTCTTGTCGTCATTCCTCCAGCCGGGGAGGACTTTGACCCTGATCTTGAGGTAGACTTTTCTCCCCGACATGGATTCGATCTCTTTCCGGGCAGCTGTACCGATTTTTTTCAACATCTGACCTTTTTTGCCAATCACAATCCCTTTTTGCGATTCACGCTCAACAAAAAGTGTGGCTTCAATGTAGGCAAGTTTTTCGGAACGTTCCTTGTATTCATCGATTCGTACAGCGATGGAGTGGGGAACTTCCTGGTGCAGGAATTCCATTGCGGAACTGCGGATCATCTCTGCTGCGATATCCCTCTCATAATCGACAGTAAGCTGATCTTCCGGGTAATACATTTGCCCTTCAGGCAGGAAGGCGATCCACTGGTCTATCAGATCGCGGTCTATACCTCTAACCGCAGAGATAGGTGTATATGTAGTGTCTGGCAAAAGGGTCTTATATTGAACTTGCCTGTCTGCGAGTTCAGCTTCTGAAACCAGATCTGCTTTATTAAGCAGGACTGCGCTCGGGATCGAAAGTTCATTTTCACGCACAAGTTTTGCCAGAAGCTGATCTTCCTCTGTAGGGTTCGTGCTGGCATCAAAAACAATCAGATGCAGGTCGGCATCTTCCAATGCATTCTTCGCTGCGGCATTCATTTTTTCACCGAGCTTGTGGATTGCCTGATGAATTCCCGGCGTGTCGATGAATATCAATTGTGCGTCAGGCAGAGTAAGGATCCCCGGCTGCACCCGGCGGGTCGTTTGCGGCTTACTGGAGACAGCAGCGAGATTATGCTGCAGGATGGCGTTCATGAGTGTGGATTTTCCTACATTAGGCCTTCCGATCAATGCAAGATAGCCGGAGCGAAATGTGGTATCCTCGGTTAAGTTTGTCATAATGGTATTGTGGTTTCAACTTTTCCCTGTGTCAAGCTTACACAGATAATGATTATATTACGGAAGGAAGCCTGTCGGGGTGTAGAATTTGCTGACACCGCAAGTCCTGGCAATGCGGCGGACGCTGATTTGTTGAGCGATAAGCCTGGAATCGATAAAATTAGCTGGAAAAGATCAGTTTTTCAAGGCAAAGCTGGAGATTTTTGCAGTACAATACATAAACCCTTTGAGGGATACAAGATCTGGAACCAGGTAAAGAGAACAAATAGAAGGGCCAGTGTTAAATGAGTATTTTTTCGCGAAAGAAGAAAAACAGGTTTATTGAACTGCTTGTGAAGCAGGCAGAATATACATTTGAAGGTTGGCGAAGACTGCAGTCTTTTGTTGAAGAACCGGACATGGAAATCGCCAGGCAGGTATCAGAAATCGAAAAAGAAGCTGATGAAGTCCGTCGCGTATTGATTGACGAGCTAAATCGTACTTTTGTTACACCTATTGATCGGGAGGATATATTCGGTTTATCACTTTCAGTTGATGATCTGCTGGACTATGCAAACACGACAGCAGAGGAAATGTCTATGCTGGAAATTGAGCCTAATCCATATATCGAGCGCATGGTCTCGCTTCTGACTGATTCAGCCCGCGAGATCCATCAGAGTATTCTGAGGCTTGAAGATCATCCCAATGTAGCAAATGACCATGCAGTAAGAGCCAAGGCACTTGAAAACCGGATGGAAACAGTATACCGGGAAGCGATTGCAGATCTCTTTCATTTACCTCGCGATGTAGATCATGTTGTTGAAATGTTGAAACTGCGTGAAGTTTACCGTCATTTATCCAACGCAGCAGATCGCGGCGATGCAGCAGCCAATATTATCGGGGATATTGTAGTAAAAATGGTTTGACCCGGCTGGGTCAGAAGTTCCTGTTTTACCCTAGGTGCTGGCGTCTTCTTCTTGTTTGGCGGCCAGACGCTCCAGTTTCTTGCCCACCTCGCGCCATTGAATCTTTGAGATACCGAGCTTATGCCTTATTTTGGTATCTTCCAGGCCATCCTGGTAGTCGAACAATGCAGAGGACCAACGGCACATGTTGAAAGACAGGTGTTTGTCCAGCATTGCTACTTCTCCAAGATCTTCGAGAATGTATTCCAGGCGCCGTGGTGAATATGGAAAAAGCACATCCTTCGGGTTGTATTGCGCAAGGTATTCATGGAATGCAGCGATCCAATCATCCGGGAGGAGGAGTTTCCTCTCGCGGTAACGTTTACTCATATCATCGTAGCGTATGTAAATCATGGGACCATCAGCTGAATTCAGGTCAATATGGTTAAGATGAATACTTAAGCATTCACTTTTCTTGATTCCTGTATGGAGCAGCAAACGGACGAGGACATATGCCCTGGCATCCGGTTTTTTCTTGTTTGTTCGTATTTGACCGGCTTTTTTGAGAACGAGGTCTGCTTCTTCTTTTGTGAGAACCTCAGGGAGTGGACTGAGCACAGTCTGTTGGGGAACAGCTGCAGCGGGATCGTTGGGAAGGATGCCGTTTTCCGTCAGCCATCGGAAGAAGGATTTAATTGAAGTTACCCGACGAGCATACGTTTTCGGACTGCATGGAACATTGCGGTGGTTCAGCATCCAGTTGAGAAAATTTTTGAGGTCGTGTGTACCGATCGCGTTCAGGGATTGGCCGCTGCCGATGTATTTTGCCAGCAGCTTAAGATCTGCTGTAAATGCTTTAACTGTATGAATGGACCGGCCTTCTTCTGTAAGGAATTCTTCCCATGTATTTATGGCGGCGCTGAGACTTGCTGTTGGCCCCAGGAGTGTATCAGAGGGCGTATCAATCTGATGCCCTGAAGGGCTTGAAAAAAGGGGAAGGTCTTTTTCGGGTGGGGTCATAAGGTTCTCCAGTGCAGTCTGCGCATAGCCAAAGTTTGGTGGTAGCTTATCCTCAGCTTGAGAAAAAGTCAAATACCGTGTGTGTTTGTAGAGGTCCTCATCCGGCGAAATGTACCGCTTTGTTTAATCATTCTCTTGATTTGATGCTGACAACCCGGTGTGAGTGCGAATCCTTCCTTTTGGTATAAGCCGAAAGATGCTGAGATCTGTTCAGGCGGCCATTTTCACCCGGAATCGAAGACTTCATAAAGAATCTGACGCACAGCCTCATACTCGGGAAGCAGAACCGATGCGCCGGTTTCCGGCACCGTGTGTCCTGTGACTGAGTCACTGGAAATACTGAAGAATCGGACCTGGTCTGGATTTCCAGCAAGGTTTGCTGCCAGAGAAAGGAGAGAGAGCACCGTGTTCACATCAATATCTGTCTCAACATACTGACTCATGGCCTGATACAGATCTGGTATTTTTGTAAGGCTGTGAAGCGAAGTCGCTTTCCGGAAAGCAGCGGCAAGTATGTGTTGTTGCCTTTGTACCCGGTCGAAGTCACTGCTTGTTTTTCGAACTCTGGCGTAACAAAGTGCGTTTTCTCCATCAAGGTGAATGCTTCCAGCTGGAAACTCCACATTTTTCATGTCACAGGTGTCATGAATGGAGCGGTCATTTTCCAGATCTATTCCTCCAAGGGCGTCAATTATGTTGATAAACCCGGAAAAATCCACCTTAATATAATAGTGCGTGGTAACACCTAGGTTATACTGAATTGTTTCAGCCAGGAGTTGAGTATCCCCCAATCCCTCAGCTGTATTGATTCTGCCCATCCAGAACCCGGGAATGTGTACATATAGATCTCTCGGGATGGACAGCACACTGGCTGTGTTTCTGTCCTGATTCAGTGAGAGGATCATGATTGTATCTGTACGTACACCAGGAAAACCCGGGCGTGTGTCCGATCCAGTCAGGAGAATATTTATGGTGTGAGGTGTTAGAGGCAGAGGTTCTACAGGATATGGAGAGGAAGCGGTATTCATGCTCTCTGGAAAATCTGCTCTGGATAGAGCTTCTGGTGGTATGAGCAGCTGGGGAACATCGGATTCGCTGGATAGAGGGAGGAACGGTGTCGGAGTACCCGCCGCAGGAGCTCTATCAGAAATCGAGGCTCCCGAGCAGGAATTATTCATTGAAAAACAAAGACACAGGAATATGCTGAACGCTGTAAGGAATAGAAAGAAATACGACAGGCTGTTTCGTACTGGTATACTCATGATTGATTCCCCCTTGCATTAATTGTATTGCATTGAATTTTTCAGGCAGTGTTCATTTCGAATTTTCCCCTTTGCGATCTTTGCCTGAAAGGAATAATGTGCTTATCCCTGGTGTCTCCTGAATATCAGGAGGCGACTGCTAATGCAGGAATCAGTATGGATACTGTGCTCCCTTTCCCCACCTGGCTGTCGATCCATACCTTTCCCCCATGATTCTGACAGAAGTTTTTGACCTCTGACAGATTTATAATATCCGGATCATCCTGGACATGCTCGGCGGCTGGAGTGAATACAAGATCCAGCTTTTCGTCCGGTATGCCTTTCCCCCTGTCTGCAATGGAAAGAAGTATAAATTGGTCCTGATTACCAGCCTGTGTTACAGCTGCAATTGAGATTTCCTCGTCAGGGTCTGAGCCAATGATTGCGTGAAGAAGAAGAAGTTGCAGGTTAGGCCGGAGGTCCTCCGAAGGACAGTTGATTTGCGGGAGATTATCCGGGAGTTCGATTTCAAATGAAAGGTTTTTACTGGCAATCTCCGGATTCAACTCTGATGTAACTTCTTCCAGGCATTGTGAAAGGTCGCAATAGTTTTTATTCGTGGAAACGGGATTACCGGTTGAAAGAGAGGGTTGTTCTTCCAGCAGCTGTGTGATATCGGAGATTGAAATCTGGATTCGTTCGAGGAATTTTCGCTGCATGGTTCCGAGAAGGCCAACTGATTCTCCCATAAGAAGAGAAGCATAACCCTTCATTGAAGTCAGTGGTTTCTGGAGGCTTTGCAGCAAGGCAAAATAGTCTTCAACAATTTCTTTAGAAGACATACTTCCTCCATGTTTACTCTGAAGGTCGGAGAGGTGGGTGCGGGTTTCAGCCAATTCGCCGAGGACCATGCGGAGTTCGGTTGCCAGCTGTTTGCTTTTATTTTCTGCTGTCTCCTCTTCCCTAGTGAGATCGGTCTTCAGCCGCTCGGTTTCCTTCTCGAGTGACGTGATGCGTGTCTGGGCTTTTCTGTATTCAGTGAGGATCTTGCGTTGTTTTTCCAGATCGACCAGATATTTACTTCGAGCCATATTCAGAGCCTCACGGAGACGGTTTTGTTCCGCCTCCAGGGACTGCATTTTTATGCGTGCCTGTTCATAATTGGTCTCGATAAGATGCAAATCCTTGAGGCGTTCCTGTTGTTGGTTTGAGGCCATTAATGCCCTGCGGATTCGATTGTTTTCTTTCTCCTGCTGGTCCAGGCGCAGGGCAGTATGTTCATACTGCTGTTGGAGTTCCTCATGTTTTTGTACATTTTGCCTGTATTGCACTCTCGCGGAATCCAATGATTTACGCAGGTTGCCTACCTGTTCGTTCAGTTCAACCAGGTGTACCTGACTACTTCGATACTTATCGAGCAGGGTTTCTCGTTTTTCGGCAAGGTCGCGGGTAGTATCACTGGCGCTTTCCAGAATACGTCTGAGATTGATGATGTCTTCCTCGATTTCATTCATCTTCTCTTCATTCAGCTGAGTGAAAAGCGGTTGGCTTTGTGATGGGAGTGCCAGGCGCTGGAGGCGGTTCGCGACCAGGTTGGCAAGCACTTCGAGGCTCTTGCGTTCGTTTGGATCCCATTTGTATTTTCGTACAGGGGCAAGAAATAGAACTCCGCCGAATATTTGTTTCTCTATAAAGAATGGAGCGAACAGAAGCGGTCCCTTAATTGCCCTGCGCAGGTTATTCTCAAGAGAAGATGTGTCTGCCAGCTGTTGAGCATCAGCAAGCATGAATGATTTTCTCCGTACCATAGCTTCGTAAAGATTTGGACAACTGCTGCGGGAAAGTGTACTTTCCGGGACCTCTCTATTTTGAAGCCGGTTGTATCCTGTAGCTATAGAAAAGCGTCCATCCGTGGATGGGGCTGTAAGGATCAGACAAATATCTGCATGAAAAGTTGTTGTCAGGGCATGAGCCATCTGGATAATAAGAGTGATCTTGAAATCATCATTACCAATTGTATTAAGCTGTTCAATAGCAACCATCATTTCGTTCCATGTGGATGGTTCCTGTTCTGTTTCCAGGACCCCTGTCGATTCTTCCGCAGAGATGGCAATACTGCGTGAAATCAGAAGGGCATAAAGGGGGTAAGCTGTTATTTCTGCCAACCTCACCATTTCTGCAAGAGAACCATGAGTGCTTCCCATGCCGAGGTGCAGGCCGAAACCGGTTGTCAGTAATCCAAGCGGCAGCACTGTAAGAAGCCAGAGAGGGGCGCGGCTGAGGATAATCCCTATCAGCATCACCACTCCTGCGGCAAGAGATGCCAGACTCCAGATTGCATCCATCCAGCTTTCATTGAAGGTTTCTGCAGCAGCTAACTGGAATGATGCATAAAGGGAAAATGCAAGCATCAGTGCACAAAAAATACTGATGATCAGAACAACTTTTTTCAGTACTGAATCTCTGTTTATTGCCAGGCCGGTAGTGAGCAATATGAGTCCATACAGGCTGGTGAAGCGGTCTATGGTTGGCAGGATATCCTGTTCGACCCAACCAAACCAGCTAAGACCAGTAAGGAGCATATGGATCAGGTGAAGGGCAAGCAGAACAGTAGAGATGCGGATCCAGCGCAGTGCAGATGAATCTGGCCGCCGATAAAGTTGGGCGATGCTGAAAATCAGCGCCAGAGCCATAGCAAGAATGAGAAAATAGGCCAGGGTTCCTGGCCGATCAGTAAGTAGAGCGGCAGTTTGCTGCAGAGTCATAAGGACCACATCTTAATGCGATAGAGTCGCACCGATTATAGCATCCAATCCTTTCTTCTTCACAATTCACAATATTGTGTACATATAGAAGGAGAAGCAAGAATCATGCCCGATTTAATGATTGGGGATATATTTACACGCTTTACGAATAGAACCCCCTGAACAATTTCCAGCATACATCGAAATGATGCATATATAAACTGAGAATATAGTCCTGTTTTTTATGGATCGGATATGGAAGTCATGTTAACTGATGGAATTAAACATAAGCTGAGAAGGTCAGTGATGGTTATTTCAATCATGTTTATATAATGTCAGGAAATTGATCTGGAACCGAAATCAAATTTTTTCGGCTGCGTTGTTTGAGAGGCGATTGATCAGACGAAAACCGATAATACCATATACAAGAGTTAACCAGAATGTGATACCTCTATAGGCGAGTGTCAGGATGACAGATTGTGCAAATGGGACGCGGAGTGTCGTGAGTGCAAGAGACATGGCACCTTCCACAAATCCTATTCCTGCCGGGGTGGGTGAGATAATCACAAAAAGATAACTGATACTGAACCCTCCGACCAGGGTCCCAAGGGTAATCGTCTGCCCGAAGGCGAGAAAGACGAATGCGAGCACCCCGTTCAGAAGCGCTTTCCCGAGCAGCGCCAGAAACGCAGGTTTAATCAACCGCGTTGGATGTCTGCGAACCTGTTTCAGCCCTTCAGCAAGATCACGGGCAAATTCCGCCGCTCTTTTGGGATTAATGTAGTCCCGTTTTAACAAAGGCCTCAGCAGTTTGTTGACTTGTCGGGAAGCCCAGGAAAGAAGACGGGCCATTTTTTCTTCTGAGCGCATGCCCAGGTACAATATCGTCGCAAGAGCAATGGCCAGCATAAGAAGCAGAATGGAGGCAAAAATCTCTCCGCCGCTAAGCTGGTTGCGCCGGAAAAGTGCAATCAAACCCAGTGCGACAAAACTAAGTATTGCAAAATAGTCAAGCAAAACATAAAGAGCAGCTGCTGTAGTTACACGTCCGGGTTTGTGGTTGTTCTTTCCTGCGTCATCCAGGAAGATCGCCATACCTCCGATGCCTGCAGAAGGCGCAATGATATTTACAAAGTTGGCTGCTGTGTAGAGAAGGAGGAGCCTTCCCAGTTTTTCCTTGAGGCCGACGATCGCATACAGTTCCTGGAAACATGCTGCCATTGTTATTAACCACAGGAAGTGGGCGGCTATACCCAGACCAAGCCAGCGCCAATCACCTCTCTGCATTGTTTCCGCCACTTGCTGGACTTCACTGAGGCTTGTGATCCCAAAAATAAAGGCAGCCAGCAGCAGAAGGAGGAAAAAAACTCTCCGGATTGTGCTTTTTGGCTTTCTATTCTGATCGTCTGATTTCATTACTTTCTTTGTTCCTTCTTGTCCAGGAACCGGTTCTGTCAGCTCTGAGTATAAATGTTGGGGCTAATTATAGCCTAGATGAAGATCATTCTACGGGAGATATTTATCCAATTGAAAATGTATCTGGGAATATGAATTCAGGAATTCGCTGCTTTTTTTAGCAAGAATAGAGGAAAGGTCAGCATACTTCTGGTGACACCCGAAAATTGAGGAGGGTATATTTTGTACAATGGTCTCAGGAATACTCTTCAGGGAGAAAAAACCGGCCAGCGCAATGGCTGGCCGAGTTTTATCCATTCAGCGAAAGAGTCAGTCGCGTTCGACTTCGATCACATCACGGCCAGCATAGTGTCCGCAGCTGGGGCAAACGCGATGCGGCAGGCGTTTTTCGCCACAGTTGGTGCATGTGACTAACTGGCGTGAAGGAAGTGCATCATGGGCGCGACGACGATCTCGACGTCCCCTGGAAATTTTTCGCTTTGGAAGTGGTGGCATGGCTAACCTCCTGATCTATACAGCACACTGCCTGCCCTGTGGGCAGGCTGTTACATTATAGCAGGCTCGGTGGTGGTGTCAAGATATTGGTTTATTCAGTGATAGTGCGTGCTCGATACAGCGTAAACATGATGCCCGGTGTGACAGGAGCGGGTAAAGTGAAATTTTCTTAATACTGGCGCTGCTTTGGATGGATACAATATACAACGGATGTTGTTGTCAGCCTTATGCTGGTATCAGCCTGATATAGTTTTTGGTTGAGGAGGTATCCAAAATGACAGAAAAGATCAGCGTGCTTTTCCTTTGCACTCACAACAGTGCCCGCTCACAGATGGCAGAAGGTTTGCTGCGTTATTTGGGTGGCGATCTGTTCGATGCATTCAGCGCCGGTACGGAGAAAACGTTCGTGAAACCTGTGGCAATAGATGCAATGGCCGAGATGGGGGTAGACATAACCAGCCAAGAATCGAAAACGCTTGACCAGTATGTCTCTCGGAAACTGGATTACGTGATCACAGTGTGTGATGATGCCAACGAAAGCTGTCCCATTTTCCCGTACGCAGGGAAACGCCTGCATTGGTCAATAGAAGACCCATCACATGTTACTGTGAGCCCGGAAAAGCGTCTGGCTGCTTTCATTCAAGCAAGGGATATCCTGAGGGAACGCATCCAGCGCGAGCTGCTTACAGTGGGATAAATTCTGCAGATTATATTTTCGTAAAACGGTCTCCACCGGCTGACAATGCTGCACCTCCGTGATCACGGGCGCAGTATTTATGTAACTGCTATAATGCCCATACGCTTAAACGCTGTAAAAGAAAGCACAGTCTCATTGGAAGGCATTATCTCTTCTTTCTGACAATATTTACCTCAGTATTTACTGACAGTATTCCTTCTCGGCTTTAATACAGCGGCCTGGAGCAGTATTTTGACAGCGCAGGGATCGCATGGAGGTGGATATGACAGGAGCGAGTGGATACGAAACTACAGCTGAATACTATGATTTTGTAGTTCCCTATCGCGAGCGAAGCGATATTGCTTTTTATGTGGATGAGGCGCAAAAAACTGAAGGAGAAGTGCTGGAAGCTGGATGCGGTACAGGGCGGATCCTTATTCCTGCTGCTAGGACGGGGTGCACGATAACCGGCATCGATCTTTCATCGGAAATGCTGTCTGTTTGTGAAGCTTCACTTAAAAACGAGCCTTCCGAAGTGCATGACTGTGTTCGGCTACTTCAGGGCGATATGCGCAATTTCGATCTGGGAAAGACTTTTCAGTTGATTATGGTGCCATTCCGGGCTTTTCAACATCTTTTGACAGTCGATGATCAGCTGCGGTGTCTGCAAACGCTGCACAGGCATCTGGCACCGGAAGGCAAATTGATTATCGACTTCTTTAACCCCTCACTGGAATCCCTGGTGAACACCACTCCTGGAGAGGAAATGGGGGATGAACCAGAATTTTCCATGCCGGATGGCAGACGGGTTCTGCGGCGAAATAAAATAATCGCTCAGGATCGTTTCCAACAGATCAATGATGTTCAACTGATCTATCATGTCACTTTCCCGGACGGTCATGTGGAACATCTAATTCATTCTTTTAAAATACGTTATCTTTTCCGTTTTGAGGCCGAGCATCTGCTTGAACGCTCTGGTTTTGCTGTAGAAAACCTCTATGGCGATTTTGATCGTAAACCGTACGGTGAAGTATATCCAGGTGATCTTGTTTTTGTCGCCCGGAAGATGCAGGTAAAAGAAACAGCGCAGCGATAAAGGCAATAATCGCGGGAGGTTTTTAAGGCATGATAAAGATCCGAACTGGAGTACAAACCGGACAAACCCACAATAAAAACGGAGGGATTCTTCATTACCTTTTATTCCTGCCTGCGAAGTATGGAGTAGATGACCAGGAGTCATGGCCGCTGGTAATGTTTCTTCATGGTATCGGTGAACGAGGCAGCAGCCAAAGTACACTGTCCAGTTTGAAAAAATACGGTCCTCCGAAGATGGTTGAGGAAGAACAGGATTTTCCCTGTGTGGTCGTTTCTCCTCAATGCCCTTCTGACAGCTACTGGTTTGAGCACCTTGATTTGCTTGAATCCCTTTTTAAAGAAATTTTTGAGACTCTGCATGTAGACAACCAGCGTATCTACCTGACAGGTTTGAGTATGGGCGGGTACGGCACATGGCATTTTGGGCTCAGGTTCCCTGATCGCTGTGCTGCACTGGTGCCCATTGCCGGGGGGTATATGCATGAGAGCCGTGAAATTCCTGAAACAATTTGCGGATTGAGCCATGTTCCAATATGGGCTTTTCACGGATCCGCTGACACAGTGGTTCTGCCATATCAGACAGAAATCCTCGTTGAAGCTCTGCAGGAATACGGCTCTTCCGTTCGCTATACTCTTCTGGATGGAGCAGACCATGGCCAATCATGGGAGCAGGCATATGCCGACCCGGAGATGTGGTCCTGGATGCTTTCCCAGAGGAAAGAATGATATCGTAATCGATCTGATTTGGCATCTGAAGGAGGGATCATGCCGCAGTTGGAAAAAGGCGGGAAATATGTATTTGGCTGGGCCTGTGTATGTACAGAAGGCAAGACCAGGATCCCACCGGAAGCTGTGAGAGAATACAATCTGGAAGCTGATCAGGATGTGCTTCTTATAAACGGAAGCCGTACAAGCGGGGGATTTGGATTGAGCCGGATTGAGATACTGGGGGAGTCCGCTCTTGGTCAGGTTTTACGGGGGAACATGGACCAGCTGCGTAAAGAGCCGCCTGGTACAGCGGTAAAGATCGGAAAACGGACTTTTTGTCTTGTCAAACTGAGCAATGCGGCGTTCAGGCTTCCCCATAAGACCCTTGAGAGTTTTGGCACTGCTGCCGGTGGAAAACTCCTGGTTGGGCGGGGCAGTGGGTTTGCCCTGGGTTTTATTGCTCGCGGCCCAATCTTTTCCCTTGCAGAAAAGCACCCCGAACTTTTGGTGTTCTAACTCCCAACCAGAAAGCCTCTCAATTCCGTCAGAACGAATATTCACTTTTATTTTAGACAATTTATTTCTTCATCCTGCTATGCTTATCTTGTACGGCCTTTAATAAGGAACAGGCACACCTGTAATTGCAGGGGTATTCTCTCCCTATGTGGATTGTTAGTTCGATAAATGATCTTATCTGGTATGGTGCAAGGGAGTTTTTGTTTTTTTGACAATGAATGCTGAACATGAGTTGAACACACGAGTCTCGATAGATCATGCTGGAAGGAAGATCCCCAGTAAAGTATCGAATTTGCTTGAGAGAATCAAGATACCAGAACCTTCACTTTCATTAGAAGACAAGCGCAGGGCAGAATTCTTCCTTTCTGTCCTGGTTGGGATCATACCAATTACGATCCTGAGCAGCGCACTTCGGGTTTTGGTACCTGATGGAAAATGGGCAATATCTCCGACCGAACTCGGGCTGATTTTGGCAGCATTTTGTATGCTTGGTGTGCTTTATGCCATCGGAAGATCTCGTTCCTATTTCCTGGGTTTTGTGGCAGCGTTTATTCTCCTTTTGGTTTCGATTTATGCCTTTGCTTTTCTTACAGACCTGTTCTGGCCGTTGAGTCTGCTTTTTATTCTGCAGATTTTGTCCAGCATCATGGTTTCAACTGGTTTCTGCAGGTTTTTTACTGCGGGGTTGATTCTATTAAACTCGGCTTTTTCTGTTCTCTCTCCCAATGTTGATCCTCTCGATATATTTTTTGGCCCCACACTCTACATTATTGTAGGGTTGATCGTTATTGAGTCTTACGAAAAGTACCGCAGTCATCTTGAAAAGGATCGTTTACACGAGGTGGAGGCGCGTGAACAGCAGTCGCGTGAATACTATGCACGGGCTGAAAGACAACGAAGGCAGCTTGAGGGATTGACTTCGGTCAGCCGAAAACTTATTGAACTGCAAGATATTGAATCGCTGCTTGACAGCATTGTTGAGCAGGCTTTGATTCTCCTTCGATGTGAGGCAGGGGGAATTTACCTGCTCAGAGAGAAAGAGCAGGTTCTTGAATGGGTTGTTTCGAGGGGGAAGACCTCAGTCAGTATCGGCAGCAAACTGCATAAAGGGGAAGGCCTTTCCGGAAAAGTGTGGGCTTCAGGCAAACCCATGGCGATAGCAAGTTACAACTCGTGGGAAGGCCGTGCGGAACAGATGCTGGAAGATGACACTGCAATTATGGCGGTCCCGATTTTTTGGCAAGATCATCTGCAGGGTGTGCTTGTTGTAGGCGGACCTTTTGGGAGGAAAAAATTTACTAACGATGATGTGGAAATTCTGAACCAGTTTGGTGCATACACTTCAATCGCACTTCATAATTCCAGTCTTTATGAACAGATCCATCTGGAACTTTTTGAGCGAAAGCAGGCCGAGGAAGCGTTGACAGAGGTTGAGACCCGCTACCAAAGCCTGTTCAACAGCGTCCCGGTTGGGCTATACCGAACAACCCGAAGTGGAAGAATCGTGGATGTCAATGATCATCTTCTATCCATGCTTGGTTATGGGAAAAAGGATAAGCATGTTTTACTTAATAAAACAGCAATGGATTATTATGCTGATCCGGAAAACCGGCTGCACCAGTTGAATGAACTGGCTGTACCAGGCAAGCCGCTGCATTTTGAAGTCAGGCTGATGCGCGAAGATGGGCGAATTATCTGGGTGCGTGACTCTTCTCATCTCGTTGTGGATCCTGTCAGCGGAGAGGAGTTTTTCGAAGGCAGTATTGAAGATATCACAGCAGAAAAGGAGGCAGAACGCGTCCGGGAAGAACTGCTGGCACAAATACAGCAGCAAGCTGAACAGATGCTTCAAATTATCCGGACAGTACCGGAAGGTGTCGTACTGCTCAATGAGCAAGCTGTAATACTTGAGGCAAATCCTTCCGGTAAAGAGGCTCTTGCTGTATTGGCAGAAAAACAAACGGGTCAGGTACTCTTATCTCTTGGAGATCATGATTTGGAGGCGCTGCTTACTTCACCTCCCAAAGGGTTGTGGCATGAGGTGCGCAAGGGGAATCTGATTTATGAAGTGATTTCAAGGCCGCTGGAGGTTGGACCGATAACGCACGGATGGGTTCTGGTGATGCGGGATGTTACGATGGAGAGGCAGATAACCCAGAACCAGAGACAGCAGGAGCAGCTGGCTGCGATTGGTCAATTGGCTGGCGGGATCGCTCATGACTTTAACAACATTCTTGCTGTGATAGCACTTCAATCGGAAATGGGGCTCATGGATTCTCGGATTCCCGAAAGCATCCGTGAGCGCGTGGAGATTATTTCTGAACAGACTGATGTTGCGGCAGACCTGATCCAGCAGATTCTGGATTTCAGCCGGCAAACTGCAATTGAACTGCGGGATTTGAATCTGGTTTCTCTTGTAAGTGAAGAGATCAAGCTGCTGGAACGTACCATCCCTGAAGATATCATCATCAGATTCAACTGTAATAATAACCAGCTGCGGGTCTGGGCCGATCCCACTCGTGTCCGACAGGTGCTGCTGAATCTGGCGTTGAATGCTCGGGATGCGATGCTTGATGGCGGAGAACTTGAGTTCATTCTGGATCGCGTTTCGTATGAAGAATCCTCAACAAGCCCGAAAGTAGAACTGGCAGGCAAGGCATGGGCACGGCTGAGAGTCCGAGATACCGGGATGGGAATACTGGAAAAAGACCTGGCTCATATTTTTGATCCTTTCTATACGACAAAGGACCCCGGGAAGGGAAGCGGTTTGGGCTTGGCGCAGGTATATGGAATAATGCAGCAGCATAATGGGGTCATTCACGTTGAAAGCAGTTTTTCTCTTGGCACCTGCTTCAATTTGTATTTCCCGACCACCCAGACTTTGCATCAAACCGGCCCACTCCGGCCTGAACCTGTGTTGAAAAAGGGTGGGGGACAGCGGGTTCTGATTGTGGAAGATAACGAAGCTACAAGAAACGCCATTGTCTCGGTATTGGAGCTTCTGAATTACGAGGTGCTGCAGGCGGATAATGGGCACCAGGCGATATCGTTGTATCAGCAGTGGAATAATACAATAGATGTTGTGATCTCGGATCTGGTCATGCCCGAGATGGGCGGGAAAGCTCTGTTATATGCCCTGAAAGAGAAGGATCCTGATGTTAAAGTCATCCTGCTTACCGGGCATCTGGTCCAGGATGACGGATTTGACTTTGAAAAGGCAGGCGCAGCAGGATGGATCCAGAAGCCTGTAAGTGTCAAGCAGATAGCCGGTATCCTTGCGGATGTGCTTGATACGGGCTGACCCACAGCAATACTGCGCCTTTTTTCCCTTCGCTACTTGATTCCTGACATTGTCGTATGAGGTTCAATATAACTTGCCGGCTGTGTCCTGTCCCGTTCTTGAATAAGCTTTCCGAGCTTGATCAGCCAGGTTCCAATTTTATGTGCAAGTGAATCCATCAATGGCTTTTGGCATTGGGCGGCTTTTTTCAATTGGAATTGTTCTGCGTCTTTCTCATACATCTTTGCCTTGAATTTGTGGAGATCCAGATAGACATCCGGATTTGTTGAATACAGTGGAGACATTTTGTCCTGCTTTCATCATCTTTTCTGTTCGCTGCAGTGTTGAATCTTTCTCTCTGTTTCAATCGGAATCCTGTTCCAGATAACCTTTCAGTTTGGTAAATGTATCTTCAATACGGTCGATAGCCAGTGTATACGTTTTTACTCCTTCTCTCTTCTGGATACTTAAAAACCCTGCAGCGCTGAGCTGCGTCAGGTGCCGCGATGCGCTTGATTGGCTCAGATCAAGAGATTCGATAACATTTTGAGCAGTCTGAGGCCCATGTCTGGCGGCCAGGTCCAGGATCAGGAGGCGGGTATCATCTGCAAGAGCTCGAAGGCGCATCAGGAGTTCTGTGCGATTCAGAGCAGGAGATGGCTTCTTTGCCCCTTCCGGAATTTGAGCCGGGAACAGAATGTAGGCTTTCTGTTGATAGATTTCCGCAAGGGTCAGGAATTCCCCAACGTGTATAGAGGGTATAAAGACCAGTTCCTTGATGTGCGGCAGCCAGATATCCCAATGGGAAGGAATTTGTTTGAAGCCGGTGACTTTTCGAATCACTTCCTCGCGTGAAAGATCGGAGAAGGACAGACTCTGGTATGCATCGACAGAATCATGAATGAGCGGTTCGGTTTGTTCCCACTCCTGACGCAGTAGAGTGTCCCAGATCCAGCGCAGATGGCGTACCATGGTTGCCTTCCGCTCCTCCGGATTTTGCAGGCGTTCATACTCGGCTTCATAAAAAGCTGTCTTGAAATTTCCATTCTGGGCTTTTACGATCTGACTGGTGAGTTTCAGATACGTCTGGAGATCGGACTGCACAGCTTCCGGGGTCGGGAAATCTTTTTCTTCCGGGCAGTAGACTCTCGCAAAAACAATCAGTTCCTGCGCTTCACTGTTTACCAGCTCATCGGCATCACGCTGAGCGAAGCGATCGACCCACTCTGGAAAAGAGGAGGTAACATCTCCGTGAAGATAGGAGAACGCAGCCCGGCTTACATGGCAGTTTACATCCATCTGTTCTGTAGACAGATTGTGGCTCGAAGCAGTGATCCAATTGACCAGTGCTGAATCCTCGCGTATCAGGTAGATGCTGGCCAGTGCGTTGTACACCGGCGCTGCCGTAAAGCTGATTTCTACCCGCGATCTGGGCCGGATGATTTCAAGTTCTGGCATGGCATTCCCAACCTTTCTTTCCACTTACCCGATATATCGGGTAAGTCAGATATAGTTTACAGAAAAAAAGTTAAAGAGTCAAGCGGTTTATGCGATAATTCGGGTAAAGAGGGTGGATAAGGATGGTTTTGTGCCGGGAGAGGCAAGGGCTGCTGGTGTTTTTGTCCTGAAAGGATTAAGCTACGAATCGGGAAAAAAATACTGATTCGCTTTTCCAAAAGCAGGAGGGAAGGGTGAGATGGCTTTAAAAATTACAAGCACGGCATTCAAACACGGCGAAATGATTCCATCGAAGTATACCTGTGATGGTGAGAATAGTTCGCCACCGCTTGATTTCCAAGGCATACCAGAAGAGGCAAAATCCCTGGTTTTGATAGTTGATGATCCTGATGCGCCGATCGGCACCTGGGTGCACTGGGTGGTCTATAATCTTTCTTCAGCAACGGGATCATTGGAAGAAAATTTTCCGCCTTCGGCTGAGCCTGTTCTGGGCGTCCGCCATGGAAAGAACAGCTGGAGGAAGTTCGGTTACGGTGGACCTTGCCCTCCGGGTGGGACACACAGGTACTTCTTCAAACTTTATGCTCTTGATATTTTCCTGGACCTGATGCCTGGTGCGAAGAAGAAGGATGTGGAGGCACACATGAACGGCCATGTCCTGGCTGAGGCACAGTTAATGGGAACCTACAAACGCATGCGCCGGTAGCGGGGGATTACTGTACGACAGGCGTGCCGGGTTTTTGGGAATAGTCGCTTCCGGGCGGGAAATGCCTTGACATGTATGCAACGCGATGTTACATGTTGTGTAACATGCTTTTGCACACCTTGTTCAATGGAGAGGATCCCGATGGGAAAATCGATCTCCAAGTTGGAAGCTAGAAGACGAAGGGGAGAAAATCAGGTAGATGAACAGCACTCGAATATACTTGATGCCGCTGAAAAGATTTTCCTGAGTAAAGGGTTTGAGAATACAACCATGAGTGATATCGCTGCAGGGGCGGGTATCAGCAGAGTCTCACTCTATCGTTACTTTCCGGATCTTCACCCAATTGCTTTCGAAATTGCTGTGCGCATGTTGAAACGGTCATTGGAATCTACCAGGGTGGAAGAGGGGAATTCTGCGTTTGGACATTTCCGAATGTACATAAACTCAGCAATCGACCAGTTTTTTCATCTGCGGGATGTATATCGATATCTGGGAATGTTTGATCACCTTTATGGTGTAAGTTATCCTTCGGAACAACTTGCAACCTGGTACAGGGAGGAGTTAAGCTGCTTGATGACAGGCTGGGAGATGAAAGATGCCCCGAATGGAGTGAATGATATTTCGCTTGAACAGCTTGTCATGGTTGGCAACTGAGTCATGAGCTTTCTGCAAAAAATCGCCGTCCGCGGCGATTTAATGGCCGAAGAGCAGGGAGTTCCGCTGGAGGCACAGCTTGAGCATGTGAAAGAGATGGTCAATGTCTACTTTGACCATCTGGCTTCAGTATGACTTTACCATCCGAACTGATTTGCCATCACGTAAAAGAGGAATTCTAAAATGAAAGCTATTCAAAGTGCCATCAGCAGTATGAGCCTGGAAGAGAAAGCCGCTCTCTGTTCCGGATTGAATTTCTGGTATTTAAAGGGAATTGAGAGGCTTGGGGTACCGTCGATCATGGTTACGGACGGCCCTCATGGTTTGCGTAAACAGACTGCGAGCGCAGACCATGTCGGACTGAACGAAAGTGTTCCCGCGACTTGTTTCCCGACAGCCTCCGCTCTCGCTGCCACCTGGGATCGCGACCTGATTCATCAGGTTGGCGCGGCGCTGGGAGAAGAATGCCGACAGGAAAAGGTTTCGGTCATTCTGGGGCCTGGAGCGAACATCAAACGCTCGCCCCTTTGTGGACGTAACTTTGAATATTTCTCCGAAGATCCATACCTGAGCGGCGAGATGGCAAAGAGCCATATCGCTGGTGTACAGAGTCAGGGTGTTGGTACATCAATAAAGCATTATGTTGCCAACAATCAGGAATTCCGCCGGATGCTTATCGATACCATCGTCGACGAACGCGCCCTGCGCGAGATCTATCTCGCCGGCTACGAGATCGCCGTTAAAGAGGCCCAGCCATGGACAGTGATGTGTTCCTATAACAGGATCAACGGCACCTATGCCAGTGACCATAAATACCTGATGACCGACATCCTGAAAGAAGAGTGGGGGCACGAAGGTATTGTGGTTACGGACTGGGGTGCCATGAATGATCGCGTTATGGGCTTGAAGGCAGGTGTTGAACTTGAGATGCCAGGCTCAAGGAACGGCAATACCGAAAAGATACTGGCTGCCGTCAAGGCTGGTGAACTCGACGAGAGTATCCTGAACAATGCTGTAGAACGCATCCTTGCCATGATCTTCAAAGCCAAAGAAACGCTTTCACAGGATTTCAGCTGTGATTTGCAGGCTCACCACGCTCTTGCCCGTAAAGTCGCTGGCGAAGGTGCTGTGCTGCTCAAGAATGAAAACCAGCTTCTGCCTCTGGATAGAAATACCAAAGTCGCCCTTATCGGCCGCTTTGCCAAAACCCCGCGTTATCAGGGTGCAGGCAGTTCGCTGATGAACCCTACTCAACTGGATAACCTTTACGGTGAGATGGTCAAACTTGTGGGCGAGGTGAATATTTCTTACGCTGATGGCTACACCGAAAAAGGCGATACCCCCGATGAAGCTCTAATCACGGAAGCGCTCAATATCGCAAGGAATGCCGATGTGGTCGTTGTATGTGCTGGATTAACCGATCTCTACGAAACAGAAGGCATTGACCGAACGCACATGAAAATGCCGCCTGGTCATGATGTGCTCATCCAAAAGCTCGCGGATGCACATGAAAAGACTGTTGTCGTACTCAACAACGGTTCTCCTGTCGAGATGCCCTGGGTCAACGATGTAAACAGCATTCTGGAAGGCTATCTCGGCGGGCAGGCAGGCGCAGGTGGTATTGCCGATATCCTGTACGGGGTGGTCAATCCCGGCGGCAAACTCGCAGAAACTTTCCCCCTCAAGCTTTCGGATAATCTCGCACAATCCTGGTTTCCGGGTGGCCCCGCCACTGTCGAATATCGCGAGAGTATCTATGTCGGCTACCGTTATTACGACACTGTCGCGCAGGATGTGCTCTTTCCCTTCGGACATGGGCTTAGCTATACGAGCTTCGCATACAGTAATTTGAAGATAGAGCAAGCCATGAGCAGCAGCGATACGGTCACCGTGCACCTGATGGTGAAAAATACCGGCAAAGTGCGCGGCAAGGAGACAGTACAGGTCTATGTCCGGGATGTTGAATCCACTCCCTTCCGCCCCGAAAAGGAACTTAAGGGTTTTGTTAAAGTCGAGCTGGACCCTGGTGAAGAGACCGAAGTGAGTATTAAACTCGGCCGACGTGCTTTTGCCTTTTATGATGCGGCACAGCGGGATTGGGTGGTCGAAGCGGGGGATTTTGAAATCCTGGCAGGTGCCTCCTCAAGGGATATCCGTCTGGAAGGCTCTATTCATATTGATTCAGCACAAAAAGTTTCGGCTGCAGATTTGGAAAAACTGGCGGCATACTACAATCTGGCAAAGGGTGGTTCTATCACCCAGAGCGATTTCGAAGCCCTGCTCGGGCAGCCTGTGCCCCCCAACAAGCTTCCAGGGAAGGGCAGCTTCACACTGAACACCCCAATCGAAGATATGAAGGGGTCAATCATTGCGAGGATGCTTTTTAATATCCTGAGTAAACAAATGAAACAAATGGTTGCCGGGCAGGAAGATGCCCCGACCGGTTTGATGCTGATGGCCATGCTGCATGAAATGCCGCTCCGCAGTATGCTGATGTTGAATGACGGCCCCTTTACTCGAGCAATGCTTGAAGCCTTGCTTGAAATGATAAACGGAAAAACACTCAAAGGGTTCCTCGCATTGCTGAAGGCGGCGGTAACAAAATAGGAAACATGGAAAATGAAAAACATCAGGGAGAGAACCTTCCCAGACTGGTTTGATGGGTACGTTAATGCAAATGGATTGAGTATCCACTATTACCGTACAGGAGGAGACAAACCGCCCGTTGTTCTTAATCATGGAGCAATGGACGACAGCCTTTGCTGGACTCCGGTAGGAAAAGAGTTGGAACGAAATTTTGACGTAATTATGTTTGATACTCGCGGCCATGGATTATCGGAAAGCGGAAAGGGAGACTACTCACCTGAAGCTCGGGCGAAAGATTTAGCAGAAGCCATTAATGCGCTTGGTTTGGCAAAACCCATTGTTGGGGGGCATTCGTTGGGTGCTGAAGTTTCCATGCGATTGGCCGCGCTGTATCCTGACATTCCTGGTGCGTTATTCCTTGAAGATCCACCAATCGCCATGCCCGGAGAGCCTGTTTTCAAAATAGAGAGTGAAAAACAGGGTATGGATGTAATAAAAATGCTGACCAGAATCGTGGCTCTGGTTAAAATTCTGCCTGTTTTCTCTGGAAAAATATTGGCAAAGAGACTGATGCCGGATTACTCTGATGAGGAGATCTTGGCGTGGATACATTCCAAAAAAAGAGTGGACAAGGATTTCCTGGATTTCCTGGCTGCAGAAGCTGACCCGCATGCTGGAATTTTCGATGCAGCGAAGAGAATTAAAGTCCCCACATTGTTGATGTATGGTGATCGTGAAGCCGGGGCGATTGTCTCCAAAAAAGTTGTTCAGGAATTGGGACTTTTGATTCCGGGGCTTCAGGCCGTCCATTTCGAAGGCGCAAATCATGATATTCGCCGGTCAGAATTTGATGAATATATAAACGTATTGAAAGCTTTCCTTAATAAAACAGCCCGGTAATCAAAATGCTGCCAGACAGGACACGGCACAAATTCTTGTTTGGTGGATCTGGCAGTCTTGAAGGCAAGTACAGCAAGTGGGCACCCTCTCTGATAAATTGAGTATAAACTCTGCCCTAAATTGCCTCAGGAGTGAACCGGGAATGATTGCCGGGTGCGTAATTACGGCAATACTGATTGAACACCGGAAATATTTCGTGATTCTGTTTGCTTGAAATCGCCATTTTTACATGCATTACAAAGTTTGATACTTCCACCGTGTTATCAGCCTTGTACGAATGACTCTAAACCTGATTACTGCAGTGCGGCAGAATACACAGCACAGCCGGGATGCGGCTGGGAATTATAAAGGGGGGTGGATATCAGGGAACAGGGTTCTTGATGATGGTATCCGGGACGGAAGGTTATTCCATTTCTTCGAATTCAGCTGCTGCTATTGTGGAACCATTTCCGGTGGGGTGGTAATGAATATGCACGCGAATCAGGAAGTCGATGTTATCGATCAAAAGCTGTTCAACTCTGGTACAAATTCGATCACCTTCATGGATCGTTTTCGCTCCATCCATTCCAAGCACCAGGTTCAGGAACATGTAGTGCCCGAAATGCTGAACGCTGATTTCCTCGACCTCCTCGACTTCAGGAATATTGTCCATCAAGCAGGAAACCTGGTCGATTAATATGGGGCTGGGAGCAGTGGTCATCAATTCGGCAGACGATTCCTGAATAATCTGGATGCCGGTGCGCAATATGACAAGCGCAACAACAGCTCCTGCAAGCGGGTCAACCCAGGGATAGCCCAGGCGGGAGAGGCTGATACCCAGCACAGTAGCCAGGGCAGAGAAAATATCATTGCGATGGTCTCGGGCGAGGGTGATTATGGTGGACGTACCAATGTTTCTGTCGATCTGGTGTGTGAAGATGGTCAGGCCGATTTTCAGCAGAACGGTGAAAACAGCTACAAGCAATGCAACCGGCGTGGCAGTGAGAACGTCCTGCTGGGTCGAAACCAGTGTGAAGATTTTATTTATCGCATTCCAGAAGATTGTGATAGCCGTTGTGATTACAAACGCACCAACAGCGACGGAGGCGATACTCTCGAACTGCCGGTGTCCGTACGGATGTTCCTTGTCTGGAGGCTTGAGTGAGCGGCGGATAAAAAAGCCGACAACGACGTAATAGGCGACGTCCGAAGTGGAGTTTATGCCATCAGCAAGCAGAGCCGGGCTGTGTCCGAAGATGCCTGCTGCTGTTTTTAACCCCGCGAGGAGTATATTGGCAGCCAGCCCGATCCGGACGGCGAGTGCGATCTTTATATCGTGGCTTTTTTCAACGGTACTGCTGCAATCCGTCGATTCTGTTTTATTGATCATACTTCGGTGTTTTTTAATTTGTATTGCCCACTCTGAATAGTGTGCGAACGATGCTGTGAACGTGCCGCAATCGGGGATTATACCCTGATTGGGCTGTATGGGAGGGCAAAAATGTCAGGAAATTCTGCAATTTATCAGGTATACACAACTGCAAAACAGTCTGTCTTTTCGAGTGATTTGTTGATCCCTGACTGAAAACCAGTACAATGGGCTGTGAATTCATTTTGGCTTCGGAGGAAATGATGGAGTGCAAACAGGATAGAAATCTGAAAAAATGCAACTGCAGCTATGAGCCGTGCTCAAGAAAGGGTATCTGCTGCGACTGTATTAGCTACCATCTTCGTATGAGGGAACTGCCCGGCTGCTGCTTTCCGGATTCTGCCGAACGGACATACGATCGCTCATTTGAACATTTTGCACGGCTTGTACAAACCGGGAGTATATGACGTAACAATTAGCTGTTTGTCCTGGAGTGGATCCCGGTTCCAAAGGCGGATGGAAGTGATATGGGATTGATACAGGTTGGGAGGTTTTATGGATCAAAAGATAGAAGCAGTTAGAAAACAGATCGCCGCTATCGGGGCAATCATGTATGCACGCAGACTGACTGACTCGGCAGGCGGAAATATCAGCGTGCGGGTTGGGGACCGCATCTGCATTACGCCGCGTTATGCCGGCAGCAGGAACCGCTGGCAGCTCCGGCCGGAGCAGATCCTGGTGACAGACCTGGAAGGCAACAAGCTTGAAGGAGAGGGTGATATTTCGCGTGAATCTACAGCCCATTACCTGGCTTTCCAGACTTTCAAAGAGGTAGGAGCAGTAGTGCACGGCCATACCAGGCATATCCTTGTGTTTGCATCGCTTGCGCAGCCGATGCTGCCGGCAATGGAATGCACTCGCAAATTCGGCGAAATCCATGTGGTGGAGTATGCGCCGGCGCACAGCATGGAGCTGGCCCGGAATATGATCGGCAAACTGCAAGGTCAGGAAGCGCGGATAACAAAACAGGCTGCAGCATTGATTGCGCCATATCACGGCCTGTTCTGTTTCGGCAAGGACCTCGACGCTGGCTATGACGCGCTGGAGCGTCTGGACAGGAATGCGGCGGTTCTTCTCCAGGCAAAGGCATTTTCGGGAAAGAGCATGAAAGAGATCAGCACCGAGATGGAAGATGCAATAACTTCTTATAAACCCTGGGACATTTCGCCACCAGGAGAAGGATCATGATCCTGGCTGTCAACCCGAACACCGCTATAGACAGGACTCTGTTTATTCCATCGTACATTCCTGGAGCAACGATCCGGGCAGTGAACTGGGCGATCGGGATGGGCGGTAAGGCAGCGGATGCGGCCTGGATTCTTGGCGAGTTGGGGTACCCTTGCCGGCTTCTGGGGTTTGCAGCTGGCGAGGCAGGGCGCAGGATGGAAAAAATGCTGCGAGCACGCGGCGTGGATGTGGATTTTACCAGGGTCGAAGGTGAAACCAGGGTGAACACAGTGCTGGTGGAAAATGATACCGGCAAACAGTCAACCATATCCGTTGATACGCTGGAGGTGAACCCGCAGCATATACAGGCTCTGTCAGAGGCTGTAGAGCAGGCACTGCCGGAATGCAGCTGTTTGATCCTTGGCGGCAGCCTTCCACGAGGTGTTGATCCTGATCTGTACGGCGTATGGACGCGTGCTGCTGCGGAACAAGACATTCCCGTGATCCTTGATGCAAGTGGAGATGCACTGCGTGCCGGGCTTGAAGCCAGGCCAACTGTGATCAAGCCCAACCGGGATGAATTAGGCTGGCTGGTAGGAAACAAGATAGAGACGCTGGAACAAGCTTTCGAGGCTGGCAGACAAATATTGGACCAGTCAGGTGCAGTTGTGGTGCTCACGTTGGGTGCAGAAGGGGCTCTGGCTGTGCAGGCTGAAAAGACCTGGCGGATACCCGTGCTCGATGCCCCGGTGGTATCTTCGGCTGGTGCGGGTGATGGCGTGTTGGCGGGGCTGGCTGCAGCGCTGTCGCAAGGGAAGCCGCTGGAGGAGGGCCTCCGGTTGGGTTTTGCGGCCGCTGCAGCTGTTTTGCAGACGCCCGGTACAGCCGACTGCCGTCGTGCAGATGTGGAGCAGTTTGTGCCTGAGATTGTCCTGCAGCCTTTTCCGGATTAGGTACTTCCTCTGCGCTAAGTCCCTGGTTCCAGGGAAAGCAGGAATGAAAAACGGGCATTAAAATGAATACACGTATCCATCCCATTCAACTGCGATTCTCCATGGCTTATTACCTGGACTTGGGGCAGGGACTGCTCATCGATGCAGGCAGCCCCGGTGAAGAAACTGCTATACTATCTTTTCTGGAACATATCGACGCCCCACCTCCTGCCCTGATTTTTCTGACTCATTCTCATTTTGATCATTTTGGCGGTGCAGCAGCTCTTCAGCGAAAAACCGGAGCACAGGTAGCAGTGCATAAAGCGGATGCTGAATCACTGGCGAACGCAGAAACGCCGCTTGGATCCACGCGAGGGAGGGGGCGCTATACCGGTACTTTTCTTCCCATCGTAGAACGGTTTATTCGGCCAGCACCCGTAAGCGCAGATGTCCTTCTTGAGGATGGGCAAAGGTTGGATGCGTTTGGTATTCCAGCCAGTGTGATCCATACACCAGGGCACACGAAGGGTTCGAGCTCACTGCTGCTGGATTCCGGTGAGGTATTTGTGGGGGATTTGATTTCAGGGACAGGATCTCCGCATATCCAGCGGTATTATGCTGTTGATTGGAATGTTCTTGGTGCCAGTGTCGGACGTGTCAAGGCGCTGCAGCCAAGCTGCGTCTACCCCGGCCACGGCAGTGCGATCTCCTCGTCAGATTTTTTGGCTCTTTCCTGATCCACAGGAACAACTCCTTTTTCATTTATGGGAAATTCTCCATACTCTGGATTTTCATGATGGGATGATCCACTGGAAATCCGACCGATCTTGTCCCGGATTCTGTTGAATTTGTCTGAAGATTCAACCAGGGCGATCATTATTTCCTCTCTTTTTACATGGCTTCTCTTCCATAAATAATGTTTGGCGAATAATATAATTGAAGTCATTATATTTGGGTATTGACAATAGTGTGCGTAATACAGTATAATGCGAGACAAGATGAACGAAAAGACTACTGCCATTACCCAGAATTTAGTGTCGGAACTGCGAAGGGGGACGCTGGTTCTATCCGTTCTCAGCAGGCTCAAGCAGGAGCAGTACGGCTACTCGCTTAAACAGTGCCTAACTGAGGAAGGAATCGATATCGATCAGGGTACTCTGTATCCGCTGCTGCGGCGCCTGGAAAAACAGGGTTTGCTGGACAGCGATTGGTCGGTGGAGGAAAACCGGCCAAGGCGCTACTACAAACTCAATGAAACCGGGGTCACCGTTTTGGAGGAATTGACTGCGGCGTGGAAAGAGATGGTATCACTGGTCGACAAGCTGCTCGAAAAGGAAGATTAATCCGCTGTGCCCAGACAGAATCTGAAACTCCAGCTGCAGCGGTGGGAGAAAGAAAATGGACTATATCAATGCTTATGTACAGAATGTAGGGAGAAGGCTCCCTCTCAAATTACGGAAAGATGTCGAGATGGAGCTGCATTCACTCATTCTCGATGCCATGGAAGAAAAATACCCGGAGGCGGAAGGCGAATACACGGATGATCAGCAGCTGACGCTTCTCAAGGAATATGACTCACCGGCCAAAATGGCAGCACAGTATACCTCGCCGCACCAATACCTTGTTGGTCCTCGATTGTTTCCAACATTCAAGATAGCGGTTCTCGCTGTATCCGGAGCACTGCTGCTTTCAACACTCGTTGCTTACTTCGTAAACATGCAGCCGCTTCCAGGCGGAGGGTTTGATTGGATCGCGTTGTTCACGGCGTTCCTGGAAGGGGTTTTCGCAAGTGTACTTACAGCGTTCGGAAGTGTAACGATCGTGTTTGCGATTCTAGAACGAGTGCTGCCGGATCATGTCAAAATATCCCTTCAGGATGAGGAATGGAACCCGAAGGAGTTATACCTGGAAGAGGACGACGAACGGGTACAACCGGTCGCGTTGATTTTCGGAGTTGTATTTATTGCAGCCGGCCTGGTATGGCTGAACTTCTTCCCGGGTAAAGTTGGTTTCTTTTCCTACCTTTCAACGGACGATTTCCATGGATGGGTCGGTGTTCCGGCGCTCGCCCCCGTGTTTTTTTCAGACTTCCTGCCTTTGATCAATGTCTACTGGATTGTCCAGGCGGTTCTCAACCTTGTACTGATGGGGACACGAAAATGGAACCGTGTGCTGCGCACCCTGGATCTTGCCAACGCAGTGCTGGGTATCGTTATAGTAGTCCAGTTTATGAACGGTCCTGCGATTTTTGAACTGGGTGAGGCAGTAAATCTTTCCGGTGAGACGCTGAATGCGTTCACACTGGTTCTGGATATTCTTTCAAAAATGTGGGAAATCGGGCTGGTTTTTATCCTGCTGGCTGCGATCTTCGGTGCCGTCAAGCGGCTCTTCCGCATCTTTGACGTCGATCTTGAGAATGAAATAAAACGATTGGCAAAGATAAAGTAACGGACAAAAGATCTATCTCGATCTCACAGAATCCAAACCCCGGCAGCGGTTTTTATTGCTGCCGGGGTTTGGCGTTGGGCCGAAGGGTGCAGGCAGTGTGTCCGCTAACGACAATCAGCCTTTTATGAGATAATGTCCGGAGAGGTTTAACTATGGGAAATCAATCATTTTTCAAGCAGCCAAATACTGTGGGAAATGCCAGCATGGCATTGGGAATCGCTTCTATCGCACTTGTATTTGGTATAGGGTTCTGCTCTCTTGTGGGAAATGAACAGGGCTGGCTGCCAGTCGGTGCTACAGTGCTGTATGTGTGTGGGGCCAGCAGCGCTTTTTTGGGGCTTCTGGCTGTTGTGCTTGGTGCGATTGGCATGTTTGGCAAGAATATAAAACGGACTGCTGCAATCGTTGGCGCTCTTCTCGGGCTTGGAGGAATGTGCCTGTTTTTCGGGATTCTGGCAGCGCTGCAAAATGCAGGCTGAAAAAAACTGCCCATACTGTTTATGCCTGCAGGCGCTTTCCGCATACCCGGCTCCTCGAGTGTAACCAGGCAGGCGTTTTCCCCTGTTTCGTGTATTAAAACTTATGGAAGGTGTTTCCTATGAGTGAAAAACTATCTCATCTTGATGCGGAAGGCCGGGCAAGCATGGTGGACGTCGGCGCAAAACCGGAGACGGAAAGACGCGCGACTGCCCGCGGTTCTGTGGTTCTTCCTGAGGGGGCGTATGCCCTTGCCCGGAAGGGGAATCTGAAAAAAGGGGACATCTGTGCAGTAGCTGAGCTCGCAGGAGTAATGGCTGCAAAAAGAACGCCGGACCTGATCCCGCTCTGTCATGGCATGCAGCTTACCCATGTTGACGTAGAGATCGAGTTTAATGATGATACATCATCTATCGATATTGAAGCTGAGGTACGGACAGTGGGGAGAACCGGTGTTGAGATGGAAGCACTAATGGCGGTATCGATAGCTGCGCTGACTGTCTATGACATGGTCAAGGCTGCTGCAAAGAGCGCCCGAGTTACGGATATCCGCCTTGTGGAAAAAGAGGGCGGCCGAAGCGGGCACCTGATCCTGGAGTAAGGTTCTATGGAAGTAACTGTTCTCTATTTTGCACTGCTGCGAGACAGGGCTGGATCTCGCGTTGATACATTTATACTTCCGGAAGGCTCATCGATCTCAGACCTGTTGACCCTGGTTCTGGAAAAGAGGCCGGCACTGGAGAAGGGGCTGGAAACATCGGTTTATGCCGTCAACAGGGAGTTTGCGGCTGCGGAGGATATTCTGCATGATGGTGATGAAGTCGCGATTTTTCCTCCCGTCAGCGGCGGCGCTGGAACAAGCCCGCCGACAATCATACGGTTGATCGAAGATGAATTCGATCTTAATGAGATAAACCGTGCGCTTGTATCGGAAACCGTGGGGGCGATCTGTGTCTTTACAGGTGTCGTTCGGGCAAAAACTTCGGGTGAGGGCGAACGGGTCACAAGCAAGATCCGTTATGAAGCCTATCGGGAGATGGCATTGGAGAAACTGCAGCAGGTTGCCGAGGAAATGCGGGATCGCTGGCCTTCTGTTGAAGGAATAGCAATTTTCCACCGGCTCGGAACATTCGAACCCGGTATCCCCACGGTTGCAGTCGCATGCAGTGCAGGCCATCGTGATACAGGTGTGTTCGAAGCTGCAGAATTCGGTATCGACAGGATCAAGCAGATTGTGCCGATCTGGAAACAGGAACAGGGACCGGACGGTGACCGCTGGATCGAGGGGAAGTACTTTCCGGGGAAAGAGGACCACCATGAATGACCAGAAACTTCCCATTCTCTGTGAACAATGCGGCACGCCGTTTCCTGAGGGTGCAGGTGTTTTTCTGTGCCCTGAATGCGGCGGCCTGTTCAAGGTGGACGACAGTTTTTTTCCGGACTATCTTGTATACGACTATAAAAGGGATGGATCGTTCCCTCGAAAGCCAACACCCGAAGAGGGTATATCGCTGGGCGAGGCAAGGACACCGCTTATTCGCTTGAATATTTCAGGAAGAAAGGTCTACTTCAAGTGTGAGCATATGAACCCGACCGGCTCATTCAAGGACCGCGGGACGGTGGTCCTGGTCAACGATCTGCTGCGCCATGGTGTAAGCGAAGCTGTAGAGGATTCGTCCGGGAACGCAGGCGCCAGTTTTGCTGCGTATGCGGCTGCAGCCGGCATCCATGCCAGGATCTTCATGCCGGCTTATGCATCCGGCCCGAAGAAGCTCCAGATCGAGGCGTATGGCGCAGAGATCGAGCTGGTTGAGGGACCCCGGTCTGCAGCGACCGAAGCAATCCTCAAAGAAGTTTCGGAAGGTGCTGTCTATGCGAGCCATGCCTACCTTCCGCACGGCCTGGCGGGAACTGCAGGGATAGCGGCAGAACTTCTCTCACAACTGGGAAAGCCGCCCGGGGCGGTTCTTGCACCTGCGGGGCACGGGTCGATTTTGTTGGGGTTGGCGTTCGGTTTTGAAGCGTTCCGAAGTGCGGGTATGATTGAAAAATCCCCCGCCTTGATCGGAGTCCAGGCAGAAGCCTGTGCACCAATGGTTGCGATGTTCCACCAGGGGCCTGAATCAGCGGCAGAGGTTGTGGAAGGGGAGACGATCGCTGAGGGGATCCGTATCCGGAAGCCGTATCGCGGTGAAAAGGTTGTTGACCATGTACGCCGGTCGGGCGGCACATTCCTGGCTGTATCCGAGGAGGAGATCAAAGCGGGGCATGAGGTTATGCGGCGGCAGGGGTTGTATGTTGAAAAGACCTCAGCGGTCGTGTGGCCGGCACTGCAGGAGAGCCTGCCTGATATCGAAGATCCGGTGGTTGTCATCCTGACAGGGAACGGATTGAAGCAGGCGTCGCTGTAGTCCAGGAAGTTGTGTCATCATTATTAACACAAAGGGCGGAATAAAAAAAACGCAAAGGCGCAAAGGGAAAAGGTTGATGCTTCACTCCGTTCGGGAAAAGTCCCTCGACTTTACTCTGGACAAGTTCCTTGAATTTAATCGGGAAAAGCAGAATGTTATTTGTGGGGGGAGGTCAGCAGGGGGGGAGACGGAAGGAAGTCCGAAGGGGGGCGGGAATAATGTAGAATTACACTTTGCCAGGATTACCATCACAGGTTAGAATCAATTATTAAGACAACAGCTGAACTCGGAGTACGCGGTTTGCGGAGCGGCTGCTGCGCCCACCGCGTCCACCAGGTTCCTTGCAGGAAGAGGTGGAGATGTTATCACTGGAAGAATTCGCGCAAGCAGCTGGTATTGCGGATATGAACCGCGGGCTGCTTCGCAGGGCGCTTACACACAGCTCATACGTAAACGAAAACCCTGATGTGCTGGAAGACAATGAACGGCTGGAATACCTGGGTGATGCCGCGCTGGATTTTTACGTTGCTGAATGGCTCTATCTGCGTTTCCCTGAAGTCGATGAAGGGGAGCTGACACGGATGCGGGCGGCACTGGTGCGGACGGAGAACCTTGCAGCGCTTGCCAGGCGGCTTCGCCTGGGCGAAGCTCTGCTGCTGGGCCGGGGCGAAGAGGCTTCGGGAGGCCGGCGGCGCACCACGCTTTTGTGTGATGCATTTGAAGCCCTGATCGGAGCATTGTACCTCGATAAGGGTTTGGAAGAAGTTGGAGCTTTTATCGAAGGGTTTCTTGATGAGACGATAGAAGAGGTCCTTAATGAACGCCGCCTGGTTGATTCTCGCAGCAAGCTTCAGATTTGGGCACAGGCTCGATTTGGCGAAACGCCTAATTATGAAACAATCGGGATGTCCGGGCCTGATCATGCACGTGAGTTTGAAATCAAGGTGAGTTTAACGAATGGCCTTACAGGAAATGGCAAAGGGAAAAGCAAGCAGGAAGCAGCCCAGCGTGCGGCAGCTAACCTGCTGGATTCCGTTGGATCGGATGCGGATTTGATTATGGGAAGCGGTTATGGCTACTGAGACCCCCAGGATTCCGCGCCTGAAAGCCCTTGAACTGCAAGGGTATAAGACATTTGCCAGCAAAACGCAGTTTGAGTTTGCGCCGGCTGTGACGACTGTTATCGGACCGAACGGTTCCGGTAAATCCAACATCGCCGACTCCATCCGCTGGGTTCTGGGGGAGCAGTCCTTCAGTTTGCTGCGAGGCAAGCGCACCGAGGACATGATCTTTGCCGGTTCGGACAGCCGTCCACGTGCAAGCATGGCTTCCGCATCCATCATTTTTGATAACAGTGACGGCTGGCTGCCGATCGACTTCAATGAGGTCAGCATCGGCCGCCGGGCATACCGTGACGGCTCCAATGAGTACTGGATGAACGGGCAGCGTGTACGGCTGCGCGATGTGATGGAACTCCTGTCCAAATGCGGCCTCGCCCAGCGCACCTACACTATTATTGGCCAGGGCCTGGTCGACGTAGCGCTGTCATTGAAGGCGGATGAGCGTCGCGGACTCTTCGAGGAGGCTGCTGGCATCGGCCTGTACCGTTCGCGCCGGGAAGAGTCACTCCGGCGGCTGGATACTACCCGGCGCAACCTCGAACGCGTGCAGGATATTATGGCAGAACTGCGTCCGCGCCTGCGAAGTCTGCAGCGCCAGGCAAAGCGTGCCCAGAACTACGAGCAGGTACAGGACGATCTCAAAAGCGTGCTGCGGATCTGGTACGGCTACCACTGGTATTCCCTGCAGGAATCGCTCGCATCAGCGGATGAAAAAGCCCGGACCCTTTCTATCGAGAGGGACCGACTGCGCAAGTCACAATCCGATGCCATGGACCGACTTGGCGATATTCGGGGGAAGCTGGGTGCGATGCGCAGCCAGCTGCAGACCTGGACGCAGCAGCTTTCCACCCTTTACGGTGAACGCGAGCAGCATGGACGGCAGCTGGCGGTGACCTCCGAGCGTATCCGATGGCTGAATGACCAGCAGGAATCGCTTCAGACAAATCTCTCACTCCTCCAGAGTGCGCGCGATGAGACAGCTTTACGTATAGAAGAAGTCGAAAAGACTCTTGCACAGCGCGAGCAGGAACGGGAAGAAGCCCGAGATGCCTGTGAGGAACTGCGTTCCTCCGGGGCAATCAGCAGGAGTGATCGGGAAGCGTTGGAAAAACAGATCGCCACGATGCGTGAAAATGTGCAGCAGCTTCTGGAGCAGAGAGCTGGGTGGTCGGCCAGGCTGAATCAGCTCGAGAATACTATCCAGGAGCAGAGTGAGTCACTACAGCGGTTGAAACAGGAAGTTACAAGCGCTGAACACGCTGCCCGGGAGCGGGAAGCAGAGTACAGGGAAGCCGAGGAAATTGTTAAGAACCTGGAGCAGAAGGTTCGAAGTGCGGACGATAAAGCAGCCGGGGCGGAAAAAACCGAGAAGGAACTTGTCGGGCAAATCCGCACACATGAAGATCAGGGGGCGGATCTGAGGCGAAAGTCTACTGCGCTGGAAACACGCCTGGAGGTTCTCAAGCGGCTGCCTACAAAAGAAGGGAAGCTGAGCAAGGTCCTCGTGGATGCGGCCCGGAAGGGAAAGCTGCAGGGTTTCCTGGGGCTGCTTTCTGAAGCGATCGAAGTGCAGCCGGGATACCTGCCAGCAGTTGCTGCTGTTCTTGGCGATTTCAGTGCAGCGCTGACCTTTGAGGACAGCGGTGCGCTGGACAACGCTCTCGAACTCGCACGCAACGGCAAAGACGGAGGCCAGACAGTGCTGCTGCCTGCAACACGGCGTATGGCTTCTGCGAAGATGCCTTCCGGTATGGCAGGAAGCCTCGGCCTGGCGGAAGATTTTGTCAGCACAACGAACGAATCGCTGAAACCGCTCCTCCATTCGCTGCTCGGGTCTGTCGTAATCGTTGAAAGCCAGGCGGATGCCCGGAAACTCCTGGAAAAACTTCCTGAAAACAGTGCTGTTGTCACGCTGCGCGGAAACATTTTCTATCCTGACGGCACAGTTGTGCTGGGTAAAGGGGAGCCAGCTGTTGAAACACAGCAGTCTATCGAGCAGCTGGAAGCAGAGCTCAAGGACCTGACAGGCCATATCGGGCGATCGGAAAAAGAGCAAAAGGAACTTGCCGGAAAGCTCGATCATGCACGGGAGCAGCAGGTTTCTGCCAGGCAGGAACTGGAAGAGCTGCAGGAAAAGCTGCAGGGTGCAAAACTTGATGTGCAGCAGCAGAAGCTTCTGCACGACGCTGCTGCCCGCCGGTTGAGACTGTCTCAGGAAGAATTAGACAGGCTGCAGGCAAAACTGGAAACTGCAGAGAAAACACGTGAGGAACATGAGCCCAAGGGTGCTAAGTTCGAACAACAACGCAAAGAGATCGAGCAGCAGATCCGGACGGCGGAAACGAAAAAACAGGCTGGTTCAAAGGCTGTTGAAATGGCACAGGCGGAAGCCCGTCTTGAACTGGCAGGGCGTGATGTCGGGCAGTTAAAAGCACAGGTGTCTGACTTGCAGAGCCGGCTCCAGCACACAAAGGATGAAGAGGCCGCTCTCTTGCAAAGGCTGGATAAATACCGTGAGGATATCGAAACGCTTACAAAGCGTGAAATTGAGACGGAAAAGGATGAAACCCTTTTCAGCCAGCGGCTGGACGGCCTCAATCAACAGATCCATGATGCAGAAGAAGACCTTCGCAAGACGGAACAGGTCCGTACAGAGCTGGAAAGGACGGAAAGCGATCTGCGCAGACAGCTGCAGGAAATCGAACGAACCTACGGCTCTGCCCAGGTGGATCTGGCCCGCAGGCAGGAGGAGATCACGAATCTCCGAACACGTATCGAAGATGACTTCGGCCTGGTGAGCTTCGACCCGCTGGCAGGTGTGACCAGCCAGGAGCCGCTGCCGCTGGACGGCCTCGTGCAGCGTCTGCCGCGAGTCCGCCAGCTGCCTGAAAAACTTGAGGAGCAGGTCCGCAGCCTGAAAGCACAGCTTCGCCGTATGGGTGCGATTAACCCCGAGGCGCAGCAGGAATTCGAGGAAGTGCGGCAGCGTATCGAGTTCATGGACTCTCAAATCGAGGATCTTCACGAAGCCGAGAAGCATCTTCTCGAGGTTATCGCCGAGCTGGATGTGCTCATGGAGCGTGAATTCCGGAAGACATTCGAAGAGGTGGCATCCGCATTCAAGGGGATTTTCACCCGCCTGTTCGGCGGCGGCTCAGCTCGTCTGGTGCTGACCGATCCGGATGATGTCAACAGCTCCGGTATCGACATCGAAGCACGGCTTCCGGGGCGGCGTGAGCAGGGGCTGGCAATGCTCTCCGGCGGTGAACGCAGCCTGACGGCTTGCGCACTGGTGTTTTCCCTGTTGAAAGTCTCGCCTACGCCTTTCTGCGTCCTGGATGAAGTGGATGCCATGCTCGATGAAGCCAATGTGATCCGCTTCCGGGAGCTGCTCCGCGAACTCAGTGCGGAAACACAGTTTATCGTGATTACACACAACCGCCAGACCGTACAGGTATCGGATATCGTGTACGGCGTGAGCATGGGCTCGGACTCAGCGTCGCGCCTGATCAGCCTGAAGATGGAAGAGGCGGAATCAGCTGCCGGGATGGGGCTGTCGTAGTGAACCACCCGGCTGTTATCTCCGCATGTGATTTGTTGACAGACAGCCGTTGACAAATCGCCAGCATTGATTAGAATAGCACCTGAGCCGAAGTGGCGGAACTGGCAGACGCGCTACGTTCAGGGCGTAGTGAGCTTTACGCTCATGTGGGTTCGACTCCCACCTTCGGCATCAAAAAAAGCCGCTCATTGCGAGCGGCTTTTATGCTGTTGGAATACTTTATCTCACGGCAGTGCCCAGACCGGGGGATTATCGTAGCGGCTGAAACGCCCTTCGAGGATAAGCCTGGAAGTATAGCTGGCAGCATCAACCCGGTACAGGTCAAAACTATCTTTTTCGAGATTTTCCGCAAAATAGAACAGAACGCCAGAGTCCGGACTCCAGACTGGATTCAGGAGGACCCCATCATGCTGGTGTTCAAACTGCGTTTCACCTTGCAGGTCCTGAACAACCAGTGAGCCCCAATCCTCAATCAGCTGAGCGACTTGATTCCCGTCCGGGGAATAAATTGGTTGTGTCTCCGAAAAAGTGAAAGAAGCGTTTTCATATACAAGCCAGCCGCTGTCGGTTTCCATGATAAATGAGGAAGCTGCTGGTTCGAAATCCATGGAATACAGGAGGACATCTTTCGGGGATTCAGCAATGAGATCGATACGGCCGTCAACCCCCGACACTTTGTAGAATCCGCTTTCGCTTAAAGCCCCACAACCCTCTTCCTGGCAATCTTCAGGTGCTACCCAGACCAGGGCTGACTGGCTTTCGGGATCATAGGCGATATCGTTGAATTGGCCTTCCCACAGGGTCGTCTCCTGGCTGTTTTCGATATCGATTTTGCGAAGGTTGAATAACCCGCACCACCACTGCCCGTTGGCTATCAGGATAGTCGTATCATCGACCCAGCCCACTATATGCTCTTCAATCCGATCCTTCATGCCCTCAGCGACTTGCAGGATTTCTGTGCCGTCTGCACTGGCGGCATAGAATACCCAGCCGCCATACCCGGAACCGCTCGACTCCCTGAACATCTCTTCCACACTGGCGTGAAAAATATAGCGGTCATCGGGAGACCAGTTCAGGTACACGGCATGGAACGGTCCGCTTGTCAGCTGTGAGATTTCCCCTGTGCGAAGGTCGAAGGTGTATACATCCGGGGAGGGGCCCAGATATGATGCAACAAAGGCCAGGATATCGCCCTGGTGAGACCAGCGCATCTGGCCCACCGCGCTGTAGCGGTCCACTCCATACTGGTATGCTGTATTTTCATCCACGAAGGCCGGCGGATCGCCCGGGTAATCTGACAGGTTCAACTGGAGAAGGCGTTCGTTATCCGGGATGGACCGGACTTCCAGGATCTTTTCAACCATGTTGTCTTTCAAACAGGCGAGAGACCCTCCTGCGGGTGCAGGTATCCAGTTGGCGATAAAATAATCCTGGGAGAGGGGGACCATGCCGACTTCGGTTCCGTCCTGGGATACGAAGAAGAAACCCTCATCTGTTTGAAAGGTCAGCCAGGGCCCCGGTCTTTGCATTCCCTCGCCTTCATTCAGGGTTTGAACTGGAGGGGGAAGCGCTTGTGTTGGCGAAGGGCTTGCGGTTGGTTCCTCAACAGTTGGGGGTGCGGTTGTGGGGGAGGGATCTGCAGTGTCAGGCGGGGCAGCAGGTTCTGCGGATTCGGTGGGAGTGCAGGCGCAAAGGATCATAAGCAGGCAGGCTAACAGGGCATAATGTTTTTTCATTTTCCGGGCTCCTTACAAGAAAGGGCAGGTGATCTTCGAGTTTTGGAATGATTGCTGGCCGGAGCTCTGATGGGGTGGTAGAACATGGCCGGTTATTGTTCGGGGCGATGTGCAAAAATGGATAAGGATTACAGGCGGCTGCTTTTTCTATATCCATTATACAGGACATAAGTGCGATAATAAACATAAAAAAGTATGACCTCTGCAAATGGCATAAAGCTTGCTGTATGAATATAGCAGGGAAGTGAACGCTTGCCGGTTGGTATGTGCTCGGGTATGATGAAAGAAGCCATGGAAGAGAATAAATCGCAAACAAAAAACCAGTTGCTCGTGCTTGCCGTTGCTGTGCTGGTGATCCTTATTTTCAGTGATTTGAACCACCGCATGGCAGATGCGCGCGATCTGGAGCGCGACTTTGAGGTGCTGCAGACTGATGTGGCGATGCTGGAGCGCCAGAACGAAGAGCTTCAGGCGCAGGTGACCGCGCTGGCATCGGATGCTATGGTTCGTGACTGGGCGCACAGCGAGGCGCGCATGGTGCTGCCGGGTGAACACCTGGTTATCCCTCTGCCTGATTCGAGTGGAACGGCAGCTGAAGCGCCGGCAGCCGCTGCAGAGCGCTACATCCCCGAACCCTGGGATGTCTGGCGTGTGCTATTGTTTGGGAAGTAAAGAGGAACCACAGATTAGAACCACAGATGACGCAGATAAAACCACTGATTACACAGATAGCCTTATGCATAAAGCGGATAACGTCCAGATTATATCGATATCTGGATTCCATCCACGTTGTAATAGTGTTTCAGTAACCTGGAAACACGACAACCCAAATACGGGAATGAGGCGTTGGTAAGTTATCAAAGGGGGGAACCTGATGCGGAACCGGGTTTTTGCATAGGCTGTAACGGTCCATTACAAAGGCTGAAACGACTCGTTGTAAACGCTGTAACCATCTGCTGCAAAGGCTCAAACACGCCGATACATACGCTGTAATGAGCTGCTGCACACAGTTCAGAATGCTGCTCCGCGCAGTCCAAAAGGGCTTTATACACTGTGCAATGAGCTGCTGCACACTGAGTTACTGGCACAACTCACTGTGAAACAGACCCTTGCGCACAGACTGAAATACGGCTGAACATGCTGGCAGAGCGCTGTTCACCCTTTTGCCGGATGGCGGCTTTGTCTGGGGAGCCCCTGTCTGGGCATTGGGTGTATCTTCAAATGGGTGCGGCTTTCGGTGTCCAGCGCGGGTCTCTTGATTACTCATTCGATATCAGCTGCTTTCCGGCACGTACCCGGCATTTGGTTTCTTATAGTTTTCCCACACCTGTTCAGCCTGGTCTTCTTCACCTGCGTACCGAGTCAAGCTGTAAAGCAGGGGATAAAGGTGCGTTTCCATTCCGCTCAGTGAGAGGACATGACGCCAGTTCCGGTGGGAAGGTGCCGCATCACTTTCATTCCACTTATTCTCAAGTTTTGAAAGTATTTCTGCCGACATATCCTCGTACAGAACTTTCGGGTCCGCCCCGATACCTGTAGCTTCGATCAGCAGCTGCCTGCGTTCCTTTTCTTCATCCGATAAAATCCCAAAGAGATAGGTGGATAAGAATAACGCAACTCCCAGCAATCCCAACGACAGGAATAGAAAATCTCTATTCGTGTACACAAACACCAGCATCATTATTGTAAGAAAAGGTGCCAGTATGCGTAGATAACCTGCTGCAACGCTCTTTCCATTCATTCGGATCGGAATAGCCTGACTTACATTATCTAGATCACTCAGAAAGTAGAAGGATTTTATGGGAAATAACGGGAAGCCAAGGATGAAGAATTTAGTTCGGATTGATTGTTTGCCAACTTTGTCAACTCTGCCAAGAATGATGGTGCCAAAAGCAAAACCTGCCATGATTTTCCTCCCTGGTTGGTGATTCCAATATCATACTGAAAATGAGAAAATCGGCTCAATTCATATCAGAATAGGTAACCGTTCTCTACAGCCAGCATATTTAGAAAACCCATAATTAATGCAAAAAGAATCACAAATATAAAGGATGCGTTCGATTTTCCTTCAGCATCACTCTTGAAGAAACCTGGGAATAACAGGAAGTAGAGGCCTAAGACGAGTGTCGTTCCTGCGAACATCGAGAGTTCCGGAATAAACCATCCTTCATTTAATGCCAGATAACGGTTCAGCAGGTTCCCTCCGATAGCTACCCCGAGGAAGAAAAGAGTCATTCCAACTCTCATTGACTTAATCTCATCTTCCGAGGGTATCCTTCGCTTTGGAGGGGGATTGTATACGCTAACTCCCAGAATATCATCGAGATCGACCATCGGCTTGTTTTCGTTGTCTTCTTCCCGGAACTGGTCATCCATAAGCAACCTCCTGGATATCCTGAATGGGCATATCTATCTGGAAGGTGTAAAGCGTCTGGTTTTATAAACGAGGTTAAAACCCCACCCATGTTCGATTATAGATCAGAAAAAGTAATGGCAAAAACAGGATACGAACACACATAGAAAAATAGCGGCAGTGTTACCATACTCAATATGAACCGGGTTCTTATGTTAATAAAATTATTGATAAATTACTCAAAAGGACAGCACTTATCGGGAATACAATAAAGGTTCATTTCTTCGAAAGATTTTATTAGTTGAGATGCAATATCCTGATAATAATTGGATGTGGAATCATCCATACGCTGTAGTTCACTGAACCATTTATAGGCACACTCTAAGTCGCCGGCATTGTAGTAGGTCATGGCAAGTAAATAGACATTGGTAGAAGTGGGCTCGTAGGTAGCGACTATTTTATAATGTGGAGCCGCAATTTCTGGTCTTCCAAGCTTCATTTCTATTGTTGCGACAGCTTTGTGTGCACGGATAATATCAGGTGTGTAGGTCAGGTTTTCAACAATGGAGCTGAGCTGGGAAATTTCCTTTTCGTAGTACGTAATTTGTTGATACGTATCATTCATCGTACTTGCTGCCTTGGTCAGCATACTGTAGATATCTATTATTGTTTGAACATCCGTGAGGCTGTAGAGCTGTGGAGTGATTAACTCTTTCATTTCCGAATAATATATGTCCATTTCTGTGTACTCACCCTGGTCGTATGCTGCACAGAACAGGAACCAGTATGCTTCGGTGTTTTGACGAAGATTGGACAGATTGTTCAGTAATGGTGGAACGACTTCCAACATTTCATCATAGAGCTGCTGCGCCAGTTCATCCTTTCCTGCATAATTAGCTGCCAGAAAAGCCTGGTAATAAGCGCTGGCCAGAAAATCCTGTGAGTCAGCGGTGGAAATACCATCTTGCATGAAATTAATTATTTCATCATAGAGTTTATCGGCATTGTCGGTATCTCCAAGGGCGGTGTAAGCTGCTGCAAGCATGAAGTATCCTTCAGCTCTATTGAAGATATCGGGATTGTATACTGCAGCAGGTTCCAGAAGCCTGATAGCCTCTCTTGGATTAAAATTCACTACCTGCAGAAAATCATTTGTTATCCTGTCAAATTCGTAAGATGTATATTCAATGGCTCCATCCCGAAAATTTTTTACGGAAAAAATCATGGAAATGCCGCCCAGTATCAGAACAATGGTGCAAGCACCGATCAGGAACCCGATAATTCCCACACGTAAAGTATTTTGAGTAACGAATTGTCTTATTCGCTGGACTGGATTATTCATCTCCGTAAATCACCTTTGAACCATCTTCTTCAAGTAATACAAGGCGGATACTGATGTTCTCAACTGCCACATGCAGATCACTATTATTGAAAAACATTAAATAAATGTATCCATTTGTTGCGACACATTCTTCGGGATTTGTTACCTCATTATCGCCAATGACCAGATCCTGGTATTCAGTCGGTATACTGGTAATTTCCCCGCTTCCGTTTGGTGGAAGACATCGATACTGGAGGTGGAAGTCTTCAGCGGGGTAGTCCGTCTTTACTCTGATCGTAAGTGAATCGATCGTTTCTACCTGGATCATCGACATCGGCCGGAATAGCTGGACTACGTCAGTGCCAGAATCATAATAGCCGTAATCTGTACCATTGTAGTTATCCTTGAGTTCGATTTCTCCCGAGAAGGGAGGGGTCGGAGTGAAATAGTCCTGATCCGGTATCGGTTGGATTGGTGTGGGAGTAGGACTTCCATCTGGGGTAGGAGTGGGATGGAGCGTTTCACCTCCCAGCCGGTCTATTTCCTGCAGTGTCAACTCATACATTCTGGGCAGGTCATACATAAACAGGCTGTCTTCTGCCAGCTGCAGTAATTGCAAGCCGTATTCCTCATCTCCATTATCAATTGCGATACGACCTAAAACGTACGCTCGCTCGAGACTCTGGCCCCATGTATTCATCTGCCCCATGAACAGGTCTGCAAGAGCCAGGTCAATTTCACCCATTTCATAATAAATAGCTGCGCGAATATAGTATCGCCGGCCATAATAATTTGGATCAGCATCTATACTTTTTGTGAAATATTCAAGCGCTTCTTCGATGTTGCCTGCATTATAGTGAATCATAGCCTGCGTAAATTCTCTTGTATCGTTGGGTTTGATTTCGAGCGCAGAATCGATATATTCAAGCGCCGTATCATATTCGCCAAGACACAAGTAAGCTTTAGCAAGTCCTGTATGGATACCTGCACTGGGAAGTATTTCGGGATCCGTCAGTTCTTCCAATTTCAGAAAGTAATCCCGTGCTTCTTCGCATCGGTTCAAGTAGACAAGAGTAAATCCAATAGTGCGATTTCCCCATTCATCCCGCCTTCCCGATTCAATTGCTTTGATCAGGTATTCCAATTCTTTTTCGTGCCAGGATAAGCGGGTTTCACGGTCCTCGAACATGCCTGCTATTCCAGAAGCGAGCCTCTCTAAATATAAATAATAGCTTCCGTCGATCGGCCCTACCTGGAAAGCCATATCGAAATCATTCAAAGCTTGTTCATAGTTAGCCATCGAGTCTTCATAGTAATGCTGGTCATTGGCAGCCAGTTTGTAATAAGCGAGGGCACGCAGGAAGTAACCATTCCCATAATCGGGCAGATCAGCCAGGATTTTATCAAGCTGAGTAATGGCTTCAGTATACTCTTCATCAACTATCAATTGATCCGCATAAATTATGAATGCGAAATTGTCTATTATTTTTTTAAAGAGCGTTGGAGGGGTAATCACTATTGGTGTGCTGACGTCGCTGCTGTCCTGATTCACTGGATGTACCTCTACGCTTTGGGCCAGGCGGTTGGAGGATGGATAGAATAATCTTGCAGTATTGAGAATCAACTTCGGCGGCAGCCTGTAAGCAAACAGCTGTATTCCCATCGGAACACCGATCAAGACCATACCAAGTAAAATGGAGGAAAGAAAAACCACAAGCTTTTTTCTGCTGAAAAAAGTTCCGATTTGATTTTGATTGTTTTCTGTGTCGTCCGGACTGGGTTGATGTTCAGGGGTTCTTGAGGATATTACTTCCCCGGATGACGTAGCCGGTAATGACTGCAGCAGTTCCTGGGCTGTTTTATTTTCAGGATTCAGGGTGAGGGTACGCTTGAAGCAATATTCTTTTTTCTCTGTGTCGCCAATGTAATATCCCAGGGCAAGCCAACCTGTTTCGGAATGGGGATATTCTTTTACCAGGTACATCAAAATTTTAATCGCAGCTTCGAGGTCGCCCGTTTTTGCTTTTTCTACTCCAAGGGACAAGAGTTTTCTTTCATCCATATAGCTTCCTTATATACCCGCAGGCGTTCATTGATCTGTGAAAGCACCAGATTCGATTGAAGGAATGATAAATTCCTGGATAAAGATACTCATTTCAATCGTGTTTGAATAATCGATGATTGAAATCAGATAGACTATCTCTACCGACAGTTACAATACCCGCTATTTTTTAGGAAAAACCAAATTCAACAGGAATACGGAAAAGGTCATCACCAACGTTGAAAGGCTGTTGTAATCCCACTCATTATTTTCAACTGATAAGTATTAAATAATAAAGTTTTCATTAGCGCAAATGTGGATTTCCTTGCATTATGTTGGGAGAAAAGAATTCATCTCTGCCTGGAACTTCCAGGGGGATATTCCTTGAACTTTGTATAGGGTTTGTAGCATGTATAAATAATAAATGGCAAATCGTTACGGACAATAGCCAGCTTGACGGTGTTAAGACGGCTGTGTTATAATCTTCTTCTGCCTGGGGGGAGGCGGAAATCGATGCGGGGTGGAGCAGTGGCAGCTCGTCAGGCTCATAACCTGAAGGTCCTAGGTTCGAATCCTAGCCCCGCTACCTCGTAAAGACACCCGGAAGGGTGTCTTTTTTTTTTACCACTGATCACACGGATTATTACCAGATTACTGATCCAGGTTCATAAATGGCCAGGTAAGGTGGCGGGTAATATTTAGGAGCAATAAAAGAGCGTTCTTGCCTTTAAAAAGAATAGCGCTTCTTCAGAGATTGTGTAAGGAGTTTTGAAATGGATAAGGAAAACAGGAATTCCCGGTTGTTGGGCGTGCTGCAGATTTTCATTGGCATCGGGGCTGTGGGCGGGGGAGCGGCGTTTCTGGTCGATCCCTCTGGCGCCGGTATCGGGATCGATGTGAGCCTGCTCGAAGGGTCACCTTTCCGGGATTATTTCATCCCCGGGCTTGTCCTGCTTGCGGTCAATGGGCTGGGCAGCCTGGCTGGAGCATGGCTTACACTGCGAAAGCAGCGTTTTGCAGGTTTTGCCGGTATGGGACTTGGCCTGTTTCTGATGGCATGGATCGTTATCCAGGTATCGATCCTGAGCGGCATTCACTGGCTTCAGATACTCTATTTTGCTCTGGGACTGGTGGAAGCGGCGTTGGGTTATCTGGTTTTCAGACGTACAGCAAAAAATCAATAACGGATCCCAATTCTGCTCTGGCTCTCGTTTGAAGATAATAATTCCTTATACAGGAGCGGCTCAGGTACCATCAGCCTGTGTCTTTGAAACGTCATTGGAAATTGAATAATTTTCTTGATTAACTTGTTGTGACTTTTCCCTGAAACATTGTATAGGTGAAGAAGGAATAATAATCAGGATTATCGAGGATAAAGTCTGGTGATTCTGGCGAGCAGATACATTGAAATTCATCCCATTCTTCTGGAGTCAGTTCCTGCTTTACTCCCGGCCAGCGCATCTCGAAGATCGCAAGAAGAGCACTGCGGATATCATCTGTGAGCGGCGCGTGTACGCCGCGTGCAAAGGTGTGTGCCATACACTCCTCCAGCCCCATTTCACGGAACCAGCCCAAAGCACGGGTGAAATGTAGGTTCGGACTTTTTCCCGTGACGAAAGGGGCAATACCTGCGGTAGTCGTATTGAGTGCAGCCTCAAGCCGGGGATGTCCCGGAAGGAGTTTTTCAGAGGACCAGGCCAGGAGGGCTATCCTGCCCCCAGGCTTCACCACACGGGCAAGTTCTTCCACCAGCGGTAAAGGTTCCATGGGTGCGTACCCTACACAATCCACGCTCCAGGCCCAATCGAAGCTGTCGTTTTTGAAGGGAAGCTCTCTTACATCACCTTCTTTGAAAGAGATAGTCTCTGAAAGGCCAGCCTTCTTCACGAGATCTCTTGCGTGATCCAGAAGCCCGGGAGATTGATCAAGCCCGGTGATATGTCCTGCCGGGCCCACTGACTCCGCCAGCAGCAGAGCTTGAAGGCCGATCCCGCAGCCCGTATCAAGTCCCCGGCTGCCTGAAGGGAGATCAAGGGCTTGCGCTGCAGAGCGAAGCACAGGCTCTCGCAGCCAATTGGACACATATGCCATCTTTATGAGGTAATCGGTATTCGTCATGATCCTTTTCCCATTAGAAATCGAGCACAGCTGATTCCAATTTTACTTATCAACCGGGATTTCACAATGTCCTTCAAAGTCCGGGGGGCAGCAGAATTTTTCCTCCAGCCATCTGGTTAGTATATTCGTGGACAACTTTCCCGGCTCTATTGGAAGGAAACCTTTGCGCCTTCGTGTCTTTGCGTTAACACTTGAAATTTCTGTGTTAACCATGCTTTCGGCGGGAAGGCGTTCATAAGCGGGCAGCACGTTTGCCGAGCTGTGATTATGCAGCCGCTTGTGCATCGGCGGCTCTTACTGTTAATATCCAGTACTCATTTGTCTATAACCCGGGAATAAAGTAAATGGTTTATTCTCGATTCCAGCATATTTCTTACATCGACTCTTGAATCGCATTTCGGGGTGGGGCGAAGCAATGGCCGGATTACCTGGGCCAGCGCTCATAAAGATACACAGTGTTGAAAAGATCAATACGTTTCCAGCGCTTTCCATTCTGGCGGCAGGTTCTATTTTGTTCGCAAGTACATTCAGGGGATCTTGAAGGAGGAGGAAGTTCAGCTGTTATTGGATGTTTTTTTGCCTGCTTCTGAAATCAGAAGACAAAGCAGGAAGGAGCGGCAGCGGTCCCGGATTGGATCCATGGAAACCCGCTGCCTTGTCTGCTCCTCATTCGTTCTGCCACAGATAAAGCTGGTGTGCTTTTCAGGCAAGTCCGCGTCCATCATACACGCGCCGCTTTTCGCAGATCCTGGCGGCAGCAGCATGGCTCGCTGAAAGCAGCTGTTGTCTTAGGGGTATGGTCTCCCGATTTTTTCTGTATTGCTGGTTTTCGGGTCGAAGCCAATGAACTTGTTTGTTGAGATTCGGCTCGATTTCCAGGTTTCCTGCCGTTCGATCGAACAGGGTCAAAGACTGGTTCTTCGTATCGATAAAAGCCGGCCTTCCTTTCATTCCTTCGCTGTTCCTCGACTTCCAGTTTTTTCTGAAGTACTACGTATTTTGTAATCAATTCTGTATTCATTTTCTTTTCTCACTTTCTCTTCTGGTGCAACCGGTTGCACCAACAACTAAAAATTTTTGATTTATGCCGAATGACGAACTACAAGCTCGGCCGGGATGGATGTGTTTGTTACGATGCCGGTCTTCAGATACTGAAGCAGGTTTTGGGCAAGCAGCTTTCCTGCCAGCGGTATCTTCTGACTGATCGTTGTCAGCGGCGGGTTGCTGTACCGGGCGATCGACAGGTCATCGTATCCGATCACCGCGACATCTTCCGGTATGCGGCGGCCCTTTTCCCGCAGCACCCTCATCGCCTCGATTGCCATCAGATCGCTGTTGACAAATACAGCGTCCAGATCCGGTGCCTGATCCAGCAGCGTCTGCATCGCCACACCGCCCGAAACTTCCGTATAGTCGCCGTAGGCGATGAGGGCGGGGTCGATTTCCTTACCGGCTTCCTCGAGTGCTTTCTCGTAGCCGTCGAAACGATGCTGAACCTCGGTTTCGAATTCCGGGCCTCCAAGGAAGGCTATTCGCTCTCTTCCCAGGTTGATAAGGTGCTCTGTGGCCAGGATTCCTCCTTTTACGTTGTCACCCGCTACCGTGCAGTAGTTCAAACCGGACGGCGGGATGCCCCAGGCGATAAACGGCGCATTGATTTTGATAAGTTCCTGGACATGGTCTTGCTTTTTGGTTGAAGTCATCAGGATAAACCCGTCGACCCGTCCCGAATCGAGATATTCATGAGCCCAGTCCGTTTTTTGCGGATCGACATGGATAACAAGCATGTCGAAGCCGTTCTCTGACAGTCCGCGGGATACCCCTCCCATAATTTCCATTCCCAGCAAATCTGCAATGGAGACATCCTTGTGGTAGGCATGTGTGACAAAGGCAATGTTGTTGCTCTGCTTGAGGCTGAGCTGCCGGGCAGGGTTGTTGAGCCGGAACTTATGCTGCCTGGCAATATCAACGATCCTTGCCTTGGTCTCGTTGCCGATCAGGGGACTATCATTCAGGGCGCGGGAAACCGTCGATTTGGATACACCGGCAATCCGGGCAATATCAGCGATCGTTTTTACGATTTCCTCAGTCATTTTTTACACCTTTTATGCAACCGGTTGCATTATATTATATTCATAGCTGTGTGTCAAGCACAAATACTATCGGAGGCGCAAAATTGAGCTGTTCTGCTCTGAATACATTGCCTGCAAGGAGCGATCTAAATACTGAATCACAGCCTCAATCAGCGTTATCAATGACTTGATCGCGGGTTCGAAGCAGGCAATCTTCCGGAAGTGATTTCGTTTCTCCTTCTGCTGCCTGTATTTGATAACGGGCAGGTATCTCTTGCCGCGTGTTTGGGTGTTATGAAGATTTCTCCAGGCCATTAAGGAATCCTGGCAGCAGGCTGTCCCGTGCAAAACCGGAAAGAATTGCAGCAAGCAGTGTCACGAACGCGGTTGGTACCAGCAGCGCAAGCATGGTTTCAACATCTACATAAGGATAGAGGGTCTCAACAAGTACCAGTCCGGGAAAGATAGCCAGCCAGGCCGCAAGTGTCCCGACAAGCATCCAGCGCCAGATTCTGCTGAACCGCCTGCGGAAGGTGGTACTGGCATGTTTCCTCCACCAGGCACCGGAGTTCTGGACCCTCATTCCTGCTGCACTCAGGATAATGCCCAGCAGTGGCGGACCGAATCCTCCCCCAACCAGGAACAGCAGCACGGAGACCCCCAGTAAAACCAGTCCGCCGTGCTTTTTCTCAATGCAGAAGATTCCCGCTGCCAGGAAAGCTGCAGAAAGGAGAACCGAAAGAATGCCGCTGATGAGGAAACTCGGTATGATGGTAAAAGCTGGTTCTCCTGCCATGGCGTTGAACACCGGATGGTTCCATGATTCGATCATCAGTCCCTGTGGACGGATATTCCCCTGCAGTATCTCGCCGACACCGTGTTCGATTCCTGCCAGAGCAACGATCCAGCTTACGGCTGAGATTGTTTTTGTGGTTGCGTTTTTCATATCTTCTCCTGAATTACAGATTAATATTTGACTTACTCAGACTCATAAGGTCCGGCAGGTCTTGTGCCCAGTTTGTGATCTCGTCCCAATCCCGGAGGTCTGCTGCAGGCATCTGTTTCATGGCAGGGATCAAATTCCATGGAAACTTCAAAGCTTCCGGATCGAAACGCCCGCCTAAGATCAGTGTCGACTTTGGCTGGATCCCTGGAAAGGATTCCATTTCCTTCTGCATCTGCTCCCTCGAGCCCTGCATATGTTCTTCAGCTTTATCCGGTTCCATGGGCCCGCCGGCGAAAACGGCAATAGGAAGCCCTTGCATGAATTCCTTTCGAAAACGTGTGAGGAAGCGCCGGCCGTCTCCATGCATTTTGAACATGTAGAGCGGGAAGCCGAGAACTACTGCTGCATATTCATCGAGTGTGCGGATTTTCTTTGCCTCCTCCAGGACAATATCCAGCTGCTTTTCCTTTAAGACAGCAGCTATTCGTTCCGCAATTTCTTTTGTGGAACCGTGCGTTGTTGCATAAGCGACCAGTATTTTCTTTTCCATTGATTCATTCTCCTTTATAAAGCGCAGTAAAAACTGCAGTCTTTTTCAGTGATCGGGCTTATTTCGCCTTCCTTTGCTTTGAAAGTCTTCTGAATCTGATTGCCACCAGGATGTAGAAGGCAAGAAGAAACACAGCAGAAATGGAGAGTGGGACAAACACCATCCCCGGGATCAGCAAGAGTACAGGGTAGTAACCCAATCCGAAGCTGTTTGCCAGGATTCCGATAAGTGCAGTATGGCGGTGAAAATCCTGGCTTTGCAGCATCATTACGGACATTATCAAAAGGGCTGTTGTGATCATGAAAAAACTCGGATACAGCCCTGGGCCGGCATAATTGTTGGATTCGTGCACCGCCAACAATCTCCCACCCTTATCCAGCAGCATCATATATTCTGCGTGATTTGATACTTCGAACTGGCTGCTGGCTGCAAGCAGGGTGAATGCCTTATTGGTTGCGGCGTACAAGATTGCTCCGGAGATGCCGAGAAATCCAGCAGATGCAGCCCACGAAGAATTAATCCGCTTCAGGTCTATCCATAAAACCAGTATCAACACTCCAGCAAAGATGTAGTTGAAAAGGTCAAACCCATTAAGCAGGGTGAAACCGGCAAGCGGGTGATCCTGCAGCAGCATGAACCAGTCTTCCATAGTATCCGGATTCTGCTGCACGACTGTGTTCAATATACCGAACTCCTGCAGCATGGCGTACTCCGCATCGAAGTTCCGGCGTATCAAAGCAGCCATCAATGCAGCGGCTGCACCGAGTCTGTATACTGTATTCGTGCATGTCTTCATATACTTCGAGTCTGTTTTCTGTTTCACATTCGAACTCCTGTTATTCATCCAGGCTTGATGCACGGGTGTATCATACGGAATCACATGTAGCCTGTCATCTATCGAAAGTTATAAACAGGGTTATATTCAAACTGAAAGGTATGAGTACAATAACAGTGTATGTCTTATAAACATTTTTCCCCGCTTGTATTGACCAAGCTCAGGGTTCCTTCTGCCCGGCCGCAGGTCATTTCCCGTCCCAGGCTGCTGGACCGACTTACTCTGGAACCAGGGACTGTCCTTTTTCTTCTCTGTGCACCAGCAGGATATGGTAAAACCACGCTGCTTGTCGAGTGGGCAAATTTGCTGCTTTCCCAAGGGGCGGCGGTCGCGTGGTTATCGCTCGATCCTTCAGATGATGATCCACACTCCTTTGCTTCCTATCTGACTGCCAGCCTTGTCGAAGCACTCGGCTCATCAGAAACCCTCAACCATATCCAGCAGGTGCTGCGGACTTCGCCCGAGTTGGAAATGCAGCGCATTATGCAGCTTCTGATCAATACGATCGCCCAATCAAATCGGGAGTGTGTTCTATTCCTTGATGATTACCACCTTATCTCGGATCCTGTTATCCATGACTCAGTACAGTATCTGCTGGAGCATATACCGGAAAACCTGCGCCTTGTGATGGGAACACGGGTTGATCCTCCGATCCAGCTGGCACGCCTTCGAGCACGAGGGAATCTGGTCGAATTCCGTACGCAGGATCTGCGGTTTCTCCGGAAGGAAGCAGAGGCTTTCCTGAATGAAAGTTTGGAACTGGGGCTGACCCCCGATTTAGTCCGGGATCTGGAAACGCGGACTGAAGGGTGGGCTGCAGGCTTGCAGCTGGCTTCACTTTCCCTCTCCGGACGTTCTGACAGGGAAGGATATATAGCGGCATTTTCCGGAAGCGAACGCTTTCTGGCAGAATATCTTCTTGATGAGGTGCTTGGCAAGCAGGCGGAAGAAGTCCAGCATTTCCTGCTCGCCACCTCCATACTGAATCGTTTCAACCTGTCGTTGTGCGATGCTGTTACCGGTGAGGCATTTGAAAGTGCGGCTATTCTTTCGAAGCTGGAACAGGCAGACCTTTTCCTGATATCACTTGAGGAGAGCGGCTGGTATCGCTACCATCACCTGTTCCGGGATTTCCTGCAAAGAAGGATGAAAGAAGATTGGCCGGGTCAGGAGATCGCTTTTTTCCAAAGAGCCAGTAAATGGTTTGAACAGAATAAAATGCTGCGCGAGGCAGCATTCCACGCATTTCAGTCCGGTGACTGGGAATACGCAGCAGCCTTTGTAGAGGAGAACAGCTTTGCCCTGATCACGCTGGGCGAGATTTCATTGCTGGCAGATTGGTGTGCGGAATTTCCGGAAGAGTTTATTGAGAACCGCCCGCAGCTTTGTATTCTGCAGTGCTGGGCATGGGTGCTGACGTTCAGCCGCCGTTACCACCCACGCATTCATGCCCGGCTGGAACAGGCTGAGCAGGCAATAGGGCAGCTCAGTGATAAGCAGGTTACAGCTGAACTTCGTGAGCACGCAGCTGTGGTTCGATCCTTTATTGCCATGGCGCCTGATCTGGACCTGGATCCTCACCCTTTCATGGAATTCACGGATCAAATGCTTAAGGGGTATCCTGAGGGAGATCCCGGACAGTACAGTGCACTGCTGTGGAAGGGATATGTGCACCTGGCACTCCAGAACACAAAGGCTGCGAGAGATTCGCTGGAAAAAGCCCGGCAGTCTGCCATACGCGGCCGCCTGTACTTCGGTATCGTTGAAGCTTCTTTCCATCTGGCTAGGCTGGCACACATGGAGGGAGACCTGGATCAGGCGGAGATGTTGTGTATTCAGGGAAAAGAGGCTGTTAAAGAGGTAACTACAGATCAGGCTGATACATTTCCTGCTGCAGGCAGTCTTGATGTTGCACTGGGCTGTGTACTACTTGACCGAAATCAGCTGGAAGAAGCGGAGCTTTGTCTACTCAGAGGGCTTGAGTTGATCCGCGGACAGGCAAATCCGTTCCATCTGGCAACAGTCTACACGGCGCTGGCACGCCTCAATCATATCCGGGGGCGCAAAGAAAAATCTGAAGAGTACCTTTCCCGACTGGAGGATTCCTGGCCGGATGCAGCTTTCCTGAGCAGGGGAAAAAGGATCGATGTCAGACTTTCTGAAGGTTCAGAAGAACCTTCCATTTTGCAGGAAGCTGCAGGATGGTGCCGAAAATTCGAGAAGAGCTTTTCAGGAAGAATCCCGGAACCTGGTATGGGGCCGTTGGGTGCTGCAGAGATCTACTTCGAAGCATTCCTGGTCTGGGTTCGTCTCTGTGCAGCGCTGCGAGATCCTGACAGAGCTTTGGAATATCTTAAGAAGCAGAAGAAAACAGCAGCCTGCCAGGGTTTGAGACTGCGGATTATTCAGCTGTTAACGCTGGAAGCCCAACTGGCTTATGCTGCAGGGCAGGAAACCCTGTCGAAACAGATTCTGAATGAGGCGCTTGCTGAAGCGGAGGATGAAGGTTTTCTGCAACAATTCAATCAGGGGCTGGCGCTTACGGAGATGCTGAAAAGGTATGGGCAAGATCACCCGCAGTTTGGTCTGATTGAACAGATCCTGAAGGAAATCGAAAAGAGGAGACAAATAACAACAGCCAGGATTGGAGAGGCGAGGTCTTTCCTCCTGCCGGGCGGTGAACACCTTACAGAACGTGAAGCCGAAGTGCTGGTTCTGATTTCACAGGGTGCTTCCAACAAGGATATCAGTAAAAAGCTCTATATTTCTGTCGGCACGGTTAAGAGCCATATCAATAGGATTCTTGGCAAACTGAATGCGCAGAACAGGACAGAGGCTGCTGCCATCGCACGGGAACTGGAACTGTTTGGCACCTGATTCTTTTCGTATCAATAGATTTTCTCGAGCGGTTCCCTGTATGTATAAGGATCCTTTTCTTGCTGAGGAAAACCATGGTCACAGGTTTCCTCTTGATATACATACTTGATGCAGTGAGAGCAAAAAGGGTCAAAAAAATGGTTCATATGTTCAATATCATGGACAATTCTTGACACTCTTTACTTTGAGTTAAGCCCTCTTATATCTATACTATATTGTGAAAATGTGCACACACCAATGGGAGGGGCAAAATGAAAGATTATGATGTAATTGTGATTGGAGCAGGTGTAGGGGGGCTGTGCGCCGGGGCGCTGCTGGCGCACCAGGGCCGACGTGTTCTGGTGGTAGAGCAGTCAAATCGTGTGGGCGGCTGCTGCTCCACATACGATCATGATGGGTACAAGATCGATATCGGTGCATCTATTATCGAGTTTGCCGAAGTCATCAACTGGGCTTTCCAACGCATGGGAACGTCGATCTATGAAGAAGTAGATCTTGTACCGGTCGATCCAACGTTCACGGCAAAGCTGCATGATGGGAGCGAGATCTCTTTCCCCCTTGATCTGAAAGAGACCGAGCATGTGATCGCCGAGGTTGCGCCGGAAGACCTGGATGGCTGGAAGCGTTATGCAGAGACAATCGAGGGTTTCCTGACAGCTGCCCTGGATGGTTTTTTTACGACACCTGCCAGTACTTTCGGAGATATTATCAATCTTTTCCGGAATACACCCGATCTTCTGAAATATGGCTCGCTGTTTGCCAGCAGTTATGAAGATGTGATCAGGCGTTACTTCACAAATGAGAAGATCATCGAAGCATTTTCGTTCCACAGTTTTTATGCCGGTCTGCCGCCGGCGCTTTTACCGGGGCATTTTGGAATGCTCCCATACTCTGAACACCACGGCGTCCACTACTCAAAGGGCGGGATGATCAGTATTCCGAAGGGCTTCCAGAAGTGCGGCGAACGTGTTGGGATGGAGGTCCGTTTCGAATGCACAGTGGACAAGGTGCTGGTGGAGAATGGACGGGCTTCCGGAGTCCAGTTGGCTGATGGGACCAGGATTACTTCCGACATCGTTGTTTCCAATATCAATGCCAGGAAGTTATACATGGATATGGTCGATCCGCAGTATATTTCACCCATAGCACAAAGGGGGATCCGTAGTTACAGGTACTCGATGGCCACGCCGATGCTCTATCTGTGCCTGAACAGTGAACCAGCGTTGAAGGACCATCATACCCTGATGACAAGGCCGATGGATCAAATTAATGACTATTGGTTTAACAAGTACGAAAAGGGGATTTTCCCGGCTGAGCAGTTTGGGATTCTGAGCTGGACGACAAAATCGGATCCGGGCCTGGCGCCGAAGGGGCACCACATCATAGCCGTTACACTTGCCCCGGGAGCCTACCGGCTTGCCGGAACCACCTGGGATGCTGCGAAGGAAAATCTGAAAGCAGAGATCATCAAGTATCTGGAAGCGAAGTATCTTCCCGGGCTGCGTGATCAGATTGTCCATGCCATATTCTCAACACCTGTTGATTTTGAACGCGAGCTGCTTTCTCCGGAAGGTGCTATCTATGCTCTCAGGCAGGATTTGTTCAACTCATTGATGTTCCGGCCCGCAGCACGCTCCCGCCATGTCAAAGGCCTGTATCTTGCAGGAGCGTCGACACATCCAGGCGGCGGTGTGCCAACCGTGTCCTCGTCTGGAATTATTGCGGCCGATCTGATATCGAAATACGAACAATAGAAGGGGTTATACAATGAAAACTCTTCGAGTTCTTACTTATATTACAGCGGGACTGCTCCTGGTTTATGCACTTCTGAGTGAATCGCGAAAGCGCTATGTGAAGAACCTGGTATCTCAGGTACCCGATCTGATCCCGCGTTATTTTGTGTAGATTCGGGATAAGGGAAGTCCGTACTATTCTGTCCGTTCAGGATTCTTGAACGCGTTCAACCTGACCGCTGCTGCCGTCGATCCGAATCAGCTCTCCGGTTTTCAGCAGCTCGGTCGCCCGGTCAATCCCGACGACGGCGGGGATACCGTATTCACGGGCGATGATCGCCCCGTGTGTCATCATGCCTCCTGATTCCATAATCAGGCCGCCGGCTGCGAGAAACAGCGGTGTCCAGGATGGATCGGTGCCCGGGCAGACAAGGATCTCGCCGGGAAGCAGGTCGGCGTTGTGAGGGTCAAGCACAACCCTGATGCGGCCTTCTGCCTTGCCTGGAGAAACCGGGCTGCCGGTGAGAAGATTTTGGTCTCCAGTGGAGGTTATTCCTTCGTAAAATGCACGGCCGTCGCTCAGAAGCAGCCTGGGAATCTGCTGCCGCTGCTGTTCCTGAACGTACTGCTGTCTCCTTTTTACTATGGTCGTTTTCAAGCCATTCTGTTTGCCTTCAACAAGCATTTCCAGTTCATCAAGGCAGAGATAGAAAAGGTCATCCTGTTTTTCCAGAATGCCATTCTCGACCAGTTCGGCACCAGCCTCCAGAAGCTCTTCCCGGATAATTCCCATCTTCTGGATGATGTAGAACTTCGGGCTCTCCCGTATGCCGCCGAGGCAGCGAACTCTCAAGGCAAGCTCCTTAACCAGGCGGGCTTTAATAACCCCTGCAAATTTACTCCGAGCCGCTTCCTGGAGGTGCAGGATAGCTTCTTCAGCTGCCAGCCCGCTGCGTTTGAAAACAGCATCCGGCGCCTGCGATTTTTCCTCTATGAGAAGATAGCTTTTCAGAGTCTGGAAAACCGGGATCGGGTTTTCCCGCCAGCGTGGACGACCGATGTCGATCTCTCCCAATCCCCGCATACCGTAGGTCTCAAGAAAGCTCCTGATTTCCTGGTGTGCTGTCCCGGGCAGTCCATCCTCCTTGAAGGCTCGTGCAAGATCTGCGCTTGAATTCTCGCGGAAGAATCTGAAGGTAGTGGGGTCTTCGCGAATAGCACTTGCAGCCTGCCATAAGGCCAGATCCATCCCGGTGGTGACGTTATGCGGCAGGCCGCGTGTGATTTTGAGCGCTGTACTTGAAGATCCTGTCCATTTTTCTGAAAGCCGGGTTAAGGGAACCAGAGGCAGAATGCCTGCTAACAATGCACCTCCAATTTCCGGGACAGCAAAAATGAAGGAATCAATTATCTGTCGGAACATATATACTGCGTGCTGGAGTGTTGTGTGGAGCGGGTCTGGATTCAGGCTTTGCTGGCGGAATTGGTGGATTCGTACTTGTATTCGCTCCTGCACCAGCTCCGCACTTTCTTCCGGTTTGCGAGCTGTACGAAGGATACGTCGTGCCATACCGATCCCAAATCTGGCCGCTTTCCAGATTGCCCGAAGATTCAACGCGCCCGACCCGGCACCGATTGTTGTGTCTGCCAGAATCGTCTTTACAGCTGAGCGTGAGCCAGGTTCGATTGCGCTGAAGACGCGTGGGAAGAGGCGGCTGGCAAGGGGATGCCTTATAATGCCGGTGAAATCCACCCAAAGACGTTCGCCTGCAGCTTTGATTGTCTTTTGTGAGCGGTGGTTTACGTCCATTCCGAACAGGCTTGCTCCACCTGCAAAAATCAGGCGGATGGCATCCTTCCCAAGCGGGGTTATCGGATCCATTATCCCCTGCACTGCCCCAAAGGAGAAAAATACACAAACAGGATCTGGGGAGATATTATCTGGAAGAGGATACAACGAAGTGATCGGACGTGCCTGGAGAACGAACAGCCTCTCATTGATGTCTCCATCCTTCTGCTCTGCCGATGGAGATTCCTTTGAGAGGTATGCCCATTCGATATCCTGTGGAAACCGATAAAGTGTTTCGATTTGTTCACCTATACCGGCCAGTTTGCGGATTACCTCGTCGGGGATTGCTTGTTCCCCTGAACCGGAGGGAACATGCGAGGTTTCAACACCGCCGCGATCTGCTGCCCGGGTAACTATCGCCTTTTTCCCAATCGTCTTCTCGACAATCGCTGCGTTTTTCCTGTCATATATATAATGATCGGGATCAACCTGGCCGCTCACAAGCGCCTCGCCGAGGCCTCTGGTAGCGTCGATAACGATCTGACTTCGCAGACCGGATACCGGGTTGGCAGTGAACATCACACCTGACGCTTCTGCAGGAACCAGTTCCTGAATAACAACTGCCAGCAAAACATGGCTGTGTGGGATATTGTTTCTGTTACGATACCGGATCGCCCGCGCGGTCCATAAAGAAGCCCAGCACGCTTTCACTGCCTTGAGAACCGAGCTGTCTCCCTGAACGTTGAGGAATGTTTCCTGGAGGCCGGCGAACGAAGTTCCAGGCAGATCCTCAGCGGTGGCCGATGATCGTACAGCCAGACTGTCAGCGCCCAGCCAACGGACCGCCTGCAGGAGATCGATTTTAAAAGAAGGAGATGTTTGTGCGGAAAGAAATCCCTTTTGGATTATCTCAGCCCTGTCTTCAAGTTCCTGAAAGGTGAGATTTTCTGCATTTTGCAGGGCGGATTGGATAGAAGAATCCAGCTGATTTTGCCTGACAAATTCCTGATAGGTTGTTGTGGGTATGATAAAACCTTCCGGTACAGGGAAACCAGCTTGTTTCAGTTTGCACAAGTTCAACCCTTTTCCTCCGGACAACGCGAGGCTGCAGCCAGAGGTGTTCAGTGGAAAAAACCGATCGGGGAGGGAAGCCTGATTGATCATGGATTTTCCCATTATAGGAATTTCTCCGCAGGAATCAAATTATCCATGCGTGTTTCGTGAAGATTTTTCTTTCCCTTGAAAATGTACTCTTTCCTCTTATAAAGGTCCTTGAAGTTTTTCGTTGATTGTTGTGTAAACGGGGTATACTTTTTTGAGTATTGATTTACCGTACAACAGTGAAGGTGTTCCAAGTGCTGACCCCTGGAAGACGGGCATGAAGGTTTCAGGGAAAAGCCGGCACATGCCGGTCTCTGCTGAAAAACACCTGAATACTGGTACACGGCTGTTTCATGTCCGTATCTCAGATCAGCTGTCAGTACAGGAGAAAAGCAAGAATGATACGTTTGATTAAGTACTTAAAACCTTATGCGTTGATGATTGCCCTGGCAATTATGCTGCTGTTTATTCAGGCCAATGCTGACCTGGCACTGCCGGATTATTTTTCCAACATAGTGAACAACGGCATCCAGCAGAGTGGTGTAATAAACGCAGCCGCACAGGCTGTCCGCCAGAGCGAGATGGAAAAACTCACACTTTTTATGAGCAGCAGTGAGAAGGACCAGGTGCTTGGCAGCTATACACTGGTAAAGCCCGATTCAACCGGGGCAAGCCGGTATCTCAATGATTATCCAGCTCTAGTTGAGGAACCCGTCTACATTCTTAACGAACTTTATAAGAAAGAAAAGGAGACTCTGAATTCTATCCTGGGCCATGCTTTTGTTGCTGTTTCCGGGATCGAGCAGATGATGGCTGACCCAGCCAGAGCCCAGACGATGGCTCAAAGCCTCGGCTTCGATATAACCCAACTGCCGGCAGATGCGGATCCATTCACGATGCTGTCCCAGCTTCCAGAGGAACAGCGGTCGATTATTACGACAAGAATCAATGAGCAGTTCACCAGCCTGGGTGACAACATGGTTAACCAGATGGCTGTGGCTGCGGTAAAAGCGGAGTATGAGGCACTTGGTGTCGATACAGCTGCACTGCAGAGAAATTCTATTCTGCGAACCGGCGGCATTATGTTGTTGATTTCGCTGCTGAGCGGTGTCTGTACAATCGCAGTGGGGTATCTGGCTTCGAAAACTGCTGCCGGCGCTGCACGTGATATTCGCAAAGCAGCATTCGAAAAGGTGGAGAGTTTCTCAAGCGCCGAGTTCGATCAGTTTTCGACAGCATCTCTGGTCACCCGTTCCACGAATGATATCTCGCAAATTCAAATGGTGATCTTCATGATGATCCGGATGGTGTTCTACGCTCCGATTATAGGTATCGGCGGCATCATCCATGCGGTCGATAAAAGCGCCAATATGTGGTGGATCATCGCCCTGGCAGTTTCTGTGCTGCTAACACTCATCCTGACCGTTTTTTCGATCTCGCTGCCGAAATTCCAGATCATGCAGAGCCTTATCGACCGGCTTAACCTGGTCACCCGTGAAAACCTTTCCGGCATGATGGTTATCCGTGCTTTCAACAAGGAGAAAGATGAAGAAGTCCGCTTTGATAAGGCCAACCGTGATCTGGCTGATACCAGCCTGTTTGTCGCAAGGGTGATGGTTACCATGATGCCGGTCATGATGCTGCTGATGAACGGTCTGGCAGCAGGCATTATCTGGGCCGGTGCTCATCAAGTGGCAGAGGCGAATATCCAGGTTGGCGATATGATCGCATTCATGCAGTATGCGATGCAGATTGTTTCAGCTTTCCTGATGATGTCGATGATGTTCATCTTCCTTCCGAGAGCGGCTGTTTCGGGCGGGCGAATTGCAGATGTACTGGAAACAGAACTCAGTATCACGGATCCAGAGGATCCAAAGTCCCTTGCCGCTCCGATCACCCCTCGCATCGAATTCCAGGATGTCTCTTTCCGCTATCCAGGGGCGACGGATGACGTCCTTCATCACATCAGCTTCATCACCCCGCCGGGAAAGACCACGGCCTTTATCGGTTCCACCGGATGCGGTAAATCGACGGTGATCAACCTCATCCCGCGCTTCTATGATGTTACCAAAGGTGCTATTCTTCTCGACGGCGTGGATATCCGTGAAGTCCGGCAGTCGGAGCTTCGTGACCAGATTGGTTATGTGCCGCAGCAGGGCACCCTGTTTTCCGGCACCATAGAAAGCAATCTGCGCTACGCCGATGAGAATGCGAGTGAGGAAACACTCAAGGAAGCTGCTGAAATTGCCCAGGCGAGTGAGTTTATCAATGCCAAACCGGAGGGTTTTCATGCGGAAATTGCCCAGGGCGGCAGCAATGTGTCCGGAGGCCAGAAGCAGCGTCTGGCGATCGCCCGGGCGCTGGTGAAAAAGCCTCCTGTCTTTATCTTTGATGACAGTTTTTCAGCGCTGGATTTCAAGACGGATTCAGCGCTGCGAAAAGCGCTGAAGGAAAAAACCAGCGGCAGCACCGTTCTGATTGTCACCCAGCGTGTTGCAACAGCACTCAGTGCCGAACAGATCATTGTTCTCGATAAGGGCAGGGTAGTTGGAAAAGGAACCCATCAAGAACTGATGGAAACCTGTGAGACATATCAGGAAATTGCCCTGTCACAGTTGAGCATGGAGGAACTGCAATGAGTATGGATCGCGGTACTGAAAGAAAAGAACAAAGGCCTGGTTTCGGACCCAGGCGAGGTCGAGGCCCAATGGGTCACGGACCGGCAGCGATGATGCGTGGCGAAAAAGCCCGTGATTTTAAAGGGACGATGGCGCGTCTGATAAAGTATCTCGGCTCCTACCGGGTTGCAATTGTGATTGTGATGGTATTTGCTGTCGCTTCAACCGTTTTTACCATTCTTGGGCCGAAGGTCCTTGGCAGGGCAACAACAACACTGTTTGAAGGGGTTATGGGGGAGATTACAGGCAGTGGAACCGGGATCGATTTTGAAGCAATAAGGCAGATCATTTTGTGGACTCTTGCGCTGTATGTCGGTTCAGCAGCGTTCAGCTTTATCCAGGGCTGGGTGATGTCGCGCATTTCGATTGACATCGCCTACCGCTTTCGTCAGGATATTTCCCGGAAGATCAATGTGCTTCCATTCCGTTATTTTGACAGGGTCAGCCAGGGTGAGGTGCTTGCCCATATCACCAACGATGTGGACACTATCAACCAGACATTGAATCAGTCGCTTACCCAGATTATCACATCTACGGTAACCGTGCTGGGCGTGCTGGTTATGATGCTGAGTATAAGCTGGCAGATGACACTGGTTGCACTGATGATTATCCCGCTTTCGATGGGCCTGGTGCTGCTTGTTGTCCGGCAGTCCCAGAAATATTTTACCCGGCAGCAGGACTATCTGGGGCATATCAATGGACATGTCGAGGAAATGTTTGGTGGACACCGGGTTATGAAAGCCTTTAATGGTGAATCGCGCAGCATTGAGAAATTTGTCGGCTTGAACGACACACTTTTTGACTCAGCCTGGAAATCGCAGTTCCTGTCCGGGTTGATGTTTCCGGTGATCAATTTTATCGGGAATATCGGGTATGTAGCGATTGCTGTAATGGGCGGGTATCTTGCTGTGCGGAATGCGATTACGATCGGCAACATCCAGGCATTCATCCAGTATGTCCGGTCCTTCACACGGCCGATTACCCAGATCGCGAATATCTCGAATGTGCTTCAGCAGACCGCAGCCGCCGCTGAACGGATTTTCGAATTCCTGGATGAGGAAGAGGAAGTCCCGGATGCTGAACATCCGGTTGAACCCAACGCTGTTGTCGGGCATGTTGAATTCCGTCATGTGCACTTCGGTTATGATCCTGAGAAGCCTGTGATCAACGATTTTTCCGCCGACATCAAGCCCGGGCAGAAGATTGCCCTGGTCGGGCCGACCGGTGCCGGCAAGACCACCATTGTCAAGCTGCTGATGCGTTTTTACGATGTGAACAGCGGCGAGATCCTGCTCGACGGCCATACTATCAAGGAGTACAGCCGCGCGGACTTGCGCTGCATGTTCGGTATGGTGCTGCAGGATACCTGGCTCTACAACGATACCATCATGGAGAATATCCGCTATGGGATGTCCGGTGCCGGCGATGAACAGGTCATCCGGGCTGCAAAAGCAGCCCATGTGGACCACTTTGTACGTACTCTGCCGGAAGGTTACAACCTGGTACTGAACGAAGAGGCAACTAATATATCCCAGGGTCAGAAGCAGCTTTTGACGATTGCCCGGGCGTTTGTAATCGATCCCAGCATGCTGATCCTGGATGAGGCAACAAGCTCGGTCGACACCCGCACAGAAGTGTTGATCCAGCAGGCGATGGAGAAGCTGATGGAAGGTCGTACCAGCTTTATTATTGCTCACCGGCTTTCAACCATCCGCAATGCAGACTGGATCCTGGTGATTAATGAAGGCGATATTGTTGAGCAAGGCAGGCACGATGACCTGCTTGAGAAGAATGGCTTTTATGCCGAACTGTACAACAGCCAGTTTGAGCGTATGGCTGCCTGATCGAATGTCTTCAGAGCACTATGGATGATGCACCCCGGGAATGTACAATGTTAATCTGGAGATAGGACGTTGTGCGCATGATGCAGCAGGTTGTTGGTAAACCAGCCTGCTGTATTTATTTTATTCGTGGTAGTGCTGTTACTGTCGTACAATGATGGCATGATCTTCATCGTGATCAAAAATCTTCTCCAGCGTAAAGGCCGGACATTTCTGGCAGTCCTGGGCATCAGCATAGGTGTTGCAGCCATCGCCGGCCTCGGAACGCTGACAGACAGCCTGCAAAAGGGCTACTCCTCGGTTCTGGCCGGCAGCGAAGCCGATTTTATTCTCCGTGATGCTGATTCACTCGATATGCTGTTGAGCTCCATAGATGAATCCATCGGCCCTGAGCTTGAACAGATGCCGGAAGTCTCTGCAGTAAGCGGCATGGTCCAGGGCCTGGTACAGGCGGAATCCTCGCTTTACTTTTTTCTATTTGGCTACCCCGAAGGCAGTTTTGCACTCAACCGTTTCCAGATTATTGACGGATATCCGCTGTACAGCCAGGAAACCAGGCAGCAGCATGGCAAACCGATCCTTCTTGGATCGGCTGCCGCTGAATCCTATGACGCCGGCGTCGGGGATTCCATTCGTATTGGGGAGACCTCATATCGGGTAGTAGGTCTATATGAAACGGGTGAGGCTTTCGAGGATGGAGGCGGTGTGCTGCGGCTGGAAGATGCTCAAGTACAGATGGGGATGCCACGCAAGGTCAGTGTGTTCTACATCCAGATTGAGGACCCGGCTTTGTCCGAAAGGTTGGTAACGCGGGTGGAGCGAGCATTTCCCGATCTCATGATCAGCACCGCCGATAGAATGGAAGAAGAATCATCGATCACAGACCTGCTGAATGTCATGGTCAGTGTGGTAGGGGGCCTTGTCATTCTGTTGGGCGCTGTTGTGATGACAAACGCGCAGCTTATGGCGGTGATGGAGCGTACGCGCGAGATTGGAGTGCTGAGGGCGGTAGGCTGGAGCCGTATGCGGATCGTGTTGATGATCCTGGGCGAATCACTTGCTACGGGTTTGTTGGGCTGCGCCACAGGGATTGGGCTGGCATGGTTGATGCTCGTGATGAATCAGGATGCACTGAACGCATTCGGGGCAATCGCAGCGGTCTCGCCGGCACTTATCGGGCGGGCGGTACTGCTTGTCTTCTTCCTGGGAATACTGGGCGGGCTTTATCCAGCATTCCGGGCAGCACAGATGCAGCCGGTGGAAGCCCTTCGATATGAGGGGGGAACGATGTCGGAAAGGGTGGCAAGGCTTCCCTTTGGCGGGATGCCGCTGCAGAATTTGTGGCAGCGGAAATCGCGTACAATACTCACTCTCCTGGTGATTGCTGTCAGCATCGGTGTTACACTGACGATCAACACCATGCTGAATAATGTCGACAAGATCTTCGGTACGTTCCTCGGCGGCGGTGAAGTCGCCGTGCGTGAAGCCGATGTGGCGAACATGATTTTTTCACTTGTCGATGAATCGGACATGGAGCGTATCGGTGCCTTGCCTGAAGTGGAGAGTGTGAGCGGCATCCTGATTTCAGCGGTTATTTCACGGGACGTTGGCGCTTTCATCCTGCAGGGGTATTCACCCAGGGAGAAAGCGATTCTGTCATACCACATTGTAGAAGGCCAGCGTATTACCAGTGGACACCAGGTTATGATAGGGAGAATGGTGGCAGAATCTCACAGCCTCGGTGTTGGAGACACTCTTTCACTTTCAGGCCAGCGATATCGCATTGTCGGCATATATGAGCACAGCGTTGCCATGTTTGAGATGGGTGGCGTTATATCGATGCGGGATGCTCAGAGTTTTTCGGGTCATCCGCATAAATTAACCTTCATTTCTGTTGATTTGAAGGACCCGGACCAGGCGGACGTGGTTGTTTCCAGAATAAACGACCGATTTCCTCAACTGCATGCCTCCCTTTCCGGCGATTTCGCCAGCGAATCACCAAACATGCAGAGCGCAGACCTGCTGGCGAAAGGGATCACTATCCTTGCAGTGCTGGTCGGCGGCATCGGTATGATGAACACCATGCTCATGGGAACGCTTGAGCGTACACGCGAGATCGGCGTGCTGCGAGCGGTGGGTTGGGGGAAGATCGGGATACTCAGGCTTGTGTTCAACGAGGCACTAATACTCGGGCTTCTTGGTTCCATGGCGGGGATGGTCCTGTCGCTTGTATGGATCCAGTTATATGAAATTTTTCTTTTGCAAGGGGATACCGTCCATCTTGTTTGGTCATTTGAGAATGTGATCCGGGCTCTGGCGATGGCTTTCTTTCTTGTGCTGGTTGGCGGGATCTACCCGGCTTATCGTGCTGCACGCCTGCAGCCGGTGGAAGCGCTGCGATATGAATAATCGCTGATTACGCTGAGAAAAGAAACGCTGAGTACGCTGAGGGAACAAAACGCTGAGTACGCTGAAATCAAAACGCAGAGGACTCTGAAAACACTGAATACAGGGAGAGATGCCTGATCCCCGCGTCTTGGTCTTGCTGAAACCGCCTGTGTAATCAGCCTAGGCGCTTTAGTGATGCCTCACTGGCCCGGCATTCGAGATGAATAAGGGGAGCTTCTCACCATTCCCATCTTTGATTTAAACGATGATTATGTCACTGATTACGCTGAGAGAAAAACGATGAAGACTCTAAAGGAGACGTTGAGGGTGCTGATATGGAGAATTCATGTAACGGAAATTCGCAGAGACGCAAAATTATGGAGGCGCTTTATATTTGTATACAGGCAAGAAGAGAGAATTTGACCCTCATCCCCGAGTTTGATATTACATCATTTAGCCCGGCTCAGCCCCGCGCAGTTATGTAAGTATGCTCGTTTTACTGAGGTAACCAGATATTGAAGACCACCCATCAAGCGGGTGGTCTTCGTTTTGGTATTGCTGAAATGGTGAAGCAGATTGTGTTTTACCTAATCGGATACAGTCAGCACCACCGGCACCTGTTCCCCGTTGATATCCGGATTGTAGTAGTCATAGGCGTTGGAAAACGGTGCCTGTACCTCAAGTGGGTAGTTCGCCTGCATGCGGTAGCTGAACTGCAGCGGCTTTTTATGGCTCAGATTGCTGATGTATACGATGATCTGGCGGCCGGTCATCTCGAATTTTTCGATCGCTGGCCACTCATAATCCTCGGGTGTGTCTTCGTATTTATTGACCAGGGCAGTGAGGTCGTCTGTCAGGATCGAGAATCCGGGCGGGACGCCGAGGTCGACGATCGCCCACTCTGCCGTACCGGGCTGGTTGAGTGATACGTTCACACTGACCTCCACGGTGTCATCCACCTGCAGTGAGGTGCGGTCGTAAGCCAGGTCGATAGTCATCAGTTCCTCCACCCCATCCTGCACCTGAGGCACATCCTGCCACGGCAGGTAGTATGAACCGTGGATCTGGTACAGAAAACTGCCTTCACCGTCGACTTCGATGGAGACCCTGTTTCCGGGGCCTGGCAGGACATCGTCGAATACGACCTGCTGTACGATGTCGAAAGTTTCCGGTGTGATCTGTACCGTACGGGTCTGGCTGCCGTTCAACCTGACAGTGATCTCCGCATTGTTGTTCTCTACACCGCTGCGGACTGATTCGATCAGAACCTTCAGTGAGAGCATGGTGGCCTGGGTGCTGTACCAGTTGCCGAAGTTGTCCTTGCCCCGGATGAGGTAGGTGATCGCTTTATTGACCAGGTCGCTGTGTACATTGGCACGGATCATGGCATAGGTTACGAGCGCTGTGGTTTCGATATCGGCGATATTCCCTTCGCTTCCCATGAACGTGGCTGTCTCACCGGCCCAGTAGGCGGCATCGCCGTCGATAACAGCCATCTCAGCCAGCCGGTCGAGAAGAGCCAGTGCAGCGCTGTCGGGGTTGGTGCGGTCTGCCTGGTTTGCAACGAGCGCGTTTGCAGCCAGCCCGAGGACGTAGGGATCCTCGCTCTGGCCGACATGTTCCTTGATGTAGCCGATAGCATTCTGGACCTGAGTGCTGTCACTGTAACCGGCAACAGCAAGCGACCAGGCAACGTAGGATGTAACGGGCAGCGGATCTGTCTGGGCAGTCAGTGTGCTTTCATGGAAGCTTTCCGGGTTCTTCCAGGAGCCGTTGGACTGCTGCTGGTTCATCAGCCAATCTGCTGTACGGCTGATCAGGGCTTCATCGACCGGGTGTACCCGGTTCATATCGCTGAATTCCTGGATGGCGTAAGCGCTCAACATGATATCTGCAGGGGGGTCACCGAACAGGCTGAAGCCGCCGCCAGACACTTCGAATGTTGTCAACCGCTGGTAGCCGAGATTGATGTATTCCTCCGCCTTCATCTGGACTTCAGGCGAGACCTGGTCTGTTGTTTCCAGGTAGTCAAGAACCAGGATGTTGGGGTAGGTTGTTGAGGAAGTCTGCTCGAAGCAGCCGTAGGGCATCTGGAGGATGCTGTCCAGCCCTTCGACGACCTGGCTGACCACACCGGGATAGAGTTTGACCATCAGTTTCTGTGTGCCGGGGATCACGCCTTCCAACATATCAACTGTCTGTTCGAGTCCTTCTGCCGGGAGCATGTCGGACTGGCTGAAGAAGAACTGCTTGCCGTCGGGATAGATTGTAATGGGCTTCTGGACGGCATCCGACATACTGGAGCCATATGCGGTCACTTTTATCGTGGGATGGCCGAAATCGACTGCCCTGATACGGAAGTATTGGACCTGGATATCATTGGCAGGAATGACGAACTCTTTCTCTGCGTCATCCAGCAGCTCGAGTCCCTGATCGGCTTCAAAGACAAGACGAACAGTCTGTTCTTCTGTCAGGTAGTTGAAGATGCCCACCGGGATGCTGATTTCATCGTTCTGGGTGAGAGCAAGCGGCAGGTCGAGGTCGATGAAGAAGTCCTGGAAGACACGGATACCGGTTGTTGCTGCGCCGAGCTGGCCGTCTGCAGAAGCGGCGAATGCTGTAAGGCGCCAGGTGGTGATGCTGTCGGCGACAGGTATATCGAGCGACAGGTTCCCGTTGGCGTTAGTGAGGGCTTCCGGGTTCCAGTACATGGTTTCAGGGAAGTATTCACGGAGGCGGGGTTCGCCGCTGGCAGCACCTTCGCTGCTTTCATCAACGGAGGATTTCATTTCGCCATCCATTGCAGCGGGTGCCTCTGCTGCCATTTCCATTACCGGCTCAGCGAGGAAGTCTGCTTCCTCGAGTTCAACCATGACGTCGCCGGCACCGCGCGCCATTCCAATTCCTCCGGGAGCCATCGCGTTCGAGGCACCGGCAGAGAGGGCAATTAACAGGACTATCGGTACACCGAAGGCCGCTGCAGCCCAGCCCGGTTTTCGCTTTACCAGGAAGCTCATTGAGCGGAGCAGGTAGGCTATAAGGATCGCGAGTATGGTATAGATGGTAATTTCTTGCAGCCGGTATTCAAACTCGATAAAGGTAGTATTACTTAAGAACGCCATGGCTGCGATCAGGAACGGCAGCAGAGCAATAATAATCTGGGAGAACTGCAGCTGCCTGTCGCGCTGCTTGAACGCATACACAAAGAGAGCGATAAACCCGATTAACCCCCCGATCAGCAGGAGCAGGATGGAAATCTCTGCACGGTAAAAAATCTCTTCAATTACGTACCCAAGCCGGCTCAGGGGAGAATACCCCACCCAGTCAGGCATGGGGAAAATCATCACGGCGAGGAAAACGACCAGAATCAGCCCGAGAAGCAGAAGCAGGCTTTTGCCCATCAATTTTTCTTTCTGCAGTTTGTAGATAGTGAGGCCCAGGATCGCCAATGCCAGGATGATAAACAGCAAAAGGAATCCATTCCCGAGATATCCTGCAAGCCGCTGCTGGCGTTCGTAGACTGCCTGTACCCGGGCATCATAGGTGCTGCGATGCATACTGAATGGATCAACCATGGATGTTTCCGCCAATGAAGCCACCGCCGCTCCTTCCACAGCTGTCTGAAGTGTTTGATTCTCTTGCTGCCCGCCCTGTACGAGCATCGGAATGCTGAGCCCGTGGATCTCGTAGCGGGGCTGGAGGATTTCAGCCTCCAGAAGGAAGTAGAGCTTTGCAAAGCCCGGGTCCTGTTCTGCCAGAGCGAACACGGCTTCATCAACGATCGAAAGGCCCAACGCCGCCTGAGTACCTGCATCGGACGGGTCGATGATATTGAAATCGATCATGGCTGTATCGCCGGGCAGGTAGATGTCTTTGTCCGGAGTGATGTTGATCGTCAGATCACGGGGCGAATCGACCACCACACGGCGGGTATCACGGACGATGCTGCCGGAGGACATAATCTTGTAGGCATGCAGCTCGAGGGTGCCGAACATTTCTGCAGTGAGGTCGATAACAGCCTGGCCGTGCTGGTCTTCCAGTTTGATGGTGCGTGTGCTGATTGTCTGCCCCTCGCGAATGATATCGAGATAGACACGGCTGCCGGGAGCAGTTGTGTACAGATCCAGCACCATACTTTCTCCCACTGTATACACGGCTTTATCTGGGCGGAGCAGGATGGTTTCTTCTTGCCAGGAACCCTCAAAGTAAAACTCTGAAGATCCGGTCGCACCCAGTGAATCGCGGGCATCGATGCGGAAGTTCATATAGTTTTCAGATGGAGTAATCCGCACCTCAGCGAGTCCGTATTCGCTGGTGGAGATCGAGTCCATTATCTGTCCTGAGTAGTGGTCTGCGAGTTCGATCTGTGTTTCTGCAGGAGAGCCGTCCGGGTAAGCGGTGAATATGTAGAAGATATTCTCCAGATTTACCTTTATCGAGCCGCTTTCCGGTACCGCCTTGATCACAATATCCTGCTGGCTTACCGGGAGGGACAGGTTGCTGGTTTCCGTGTGATCTGCCCGGTCGGTCAGTGTGGCCTGCAAATACACCCTGCCCAGCCCCGAATCAAGATCGCTGCCTGCGATGTAGTCCGGCATGGAGAATTCGAAGTTGAATACACCATCGCTGTCGGTCGTGCCTTCGACAGTGAAGAAGGTCTCCTGGGCATAGTCAAACGTGTAGGCTGTCAGGCTGATCTCCGACTGATCGACAGGTTTGCCGAAGAAGTAGTCGGCCTTTATCGAACCTGATACCATCTCGCCCGGATGGTAAAAATCCTGCTCAGTGGTCCAGGTGAAGTCGAACTTCGGCAGGACATATCGTTCGACCGGGACTGTAACTTCGGAGGTTGTGTTGCCCATTGTTGCCTGGATTTTGTAGTCTCCGGTGTTGACTTCAGAGGCGAGTTCAAAATCGAGCGAAGCAAACCCAAAATCGGATGTGTCAGAGCTGGTGCGGAATACCTTGTTGCCTTTTCCGTCAGCAATCACGAATTCCACGGATTGGTTGGAGGCAGGGACAAGGTCGAACGTGCTCAGTGCAACAGCGCGGATATGGATGGTCTGTCCGGGCTGGTAGATCGGCTTGTCGGTTGAGAGAAGCATGCGGTAATCGCGTTCGATCTGGATCGGCTGTTCGATGAGGTCTTCCCCCAGAGAGGAGTCAGTATGGACAACAAGTGTTGGTGAAGTCATGTCCTCATCAGGGACAGTGAAGTTGACCTCGGCAATGCCATCAGCGTCGGTTGTCCCCTCGAAGAGGGAAACTTCCTTTCCACCGTCACTGTCCTGCAGTGCCACGCTGACATCGGCGTCTGCCAGCGGGTCTGAGGTGCTGTAATCCCGGACAAGCACGCGAATTGCGGCGCTGCTTCCGGGTACGTAGCGGGTCTGGCCAAGGACGATGGTATCGAGAACCGGGATGTTCTGCGGCAGCCGGTAGATATAAGCTGCAAACAAGCCGGTTCCTGCGATAAGAAGCACAAGCAGGGGGGGAATCCAGAATTTTTTCGACATGGTCTTCTCCTTAAAAGCAGGTTGTTACAATAATGACGTAACTCTATACAAAAAAGTTCCTGTGAAAGCTATCCTGTTTTGGATGGACTAAGAATAGATGAAATCCTGGTTTTTTACATGGGGTATCGGGGGAGGGCTGCTGGTTTCCAACACTTGCATGTGATGACACTGGTGTTGGGATTTATTTTGCCTGGAGTAATTGTATTTGTTCAGGTGCTAAAAGTGTGTTTTGCCTGCAGGCAGTAGGAGCTGGTGAGGGAAGTAAATTTGTTACCAAATGCAGGGGCAAAACCGTGTGTTTACACTCCCATAAAAAGAAGATGGAATCCGCTGCTCTATACCGGAGTGGGTCCTGAGAGGCTGCTGATCTGGCAAGCATCGGCTATATAACCAGCGTTCGTTTGCATGCGATGCAGGTTGCGACAGCAAAGCTGTCGTATTCCTATTGTGCTGACAGGGCTTCCTCGATAACTTCCTGGAAGACCTCAAAAGGCTGCGTACCGGATACTCCCATTCCGTTGATGACAAAGCAGGGAATGCCGCTGATACCGAGCTGCTGGGCGATCGCATAATCATAAAGAATCTCTTCCGAATAGGGTTGATTCTCCATACAAACTGACAGTTCTTCCAGGTCAAGGCCTGCTTCCCCGGCGAAGGCGTAGATTTCTTCCTCTTCATAGCCTTTCTTGAATTCCGTCTGCCAGTCCTGGTCTCCGGGATCTCCTTCACCCGGCCCGTGGTGGAAGTTCTCAAAATCGAAATCAGCGAATTTGCCAAAATACACCGCCTGCATTTCGTCGTACTTGTCCTGTTCCTTTGCGCAGTGTTCAGACATGGCGACAGCCAGAGAGGTGTCGCCGAAGTTGAGGAAATCCTTATGAACGAATTTCACTTCATCAGGACAGGTTTCCAGGATCAGAGGCAGGGTCTCGAGGAAGAACTTGCCGCAGAACGGGCACATGTAATCGGAGAATTCCACGATGATCACCGGCGCATCCTCGGGGCCGGTGAAGGAGCTTTCTCCGGCGAGATATTCCGTAAATTCACGGGCGGTCATCGTTGGTTCTGCAGCAGCGTCCACGGTCGAACCTTCGGCTGGCCGGGCATCTTCGGGAGCTTTTGTCGAAGCAGCCAGCGGCAAAGATGTTTCAGTGTACTTCGTCATAGTGGTATTTCTACTTCCACCGCTCTTAACGGACTCCAGCACCAGGACTGCAACGACGACAAGGGCAACCATAAAAGCTGCCATGAGAATGTAGCTTATTCGTTTTTTAAGTTCCAGGGTTCTCAGTTTGCTGCTCCATGCAGAACCTCTCTGTTTTATTTTGGCTAAGAAGAATCATGACACAGTTTTGACCTTGATGCACATAACTTCACAGTTTTAACATAATCACCGTTTTATGCCAGGGGTATTTTCCGATTGATAACGGATTGTGATTGCATCCTTGTTTGAGATGCACAAAAATTGGACAAGCATGAGGATTTGTTTGATAGCAATAGAATTGTTCTTTGTAACTTTGCGCATTTGCGTTAAATTATTTAAGGTCTGAAAAGGAAAACAACGCAAAGCCGCAAAGGTTCAGGAATAGGTGATTACAGGTAAGATAAAGTATGATCGGAGGTTGTCAAAAGACGGGAATTGAGTATGCTTTCCATATACAGGTGAATGGAACCCACCTTATTGTTAGAAGACAATAGTTTTTCCAGATCTTGGCGTTTTTTTCAACATAATTGAGTTATCAGGTTTGTGAGCAGGGTGGAAAGGAACAGACCTATGGAGAATGACACACAACCCCTTACATCCAAACACAGGAAGTTAATCAATATCTCAATAGCGGCGAATATTCTTGCCTGGATCGTGTTTGTCATGGGTATACCCACGGCAATAGGGCAGTTCCGAATGGATTTTTATATTGGTGATTTAGCGACTTCCTGGGCAAGACTTCCATTTGAGATCCAGATAAATCGGGCACTTGCCTACATGTATATTGTGTTGAGAGGCTTTGCATTCTGGCTTCTGTTAAAAGGCGTTTCACTTGGACTTTCGATGATCATTGAGACAGATATGAATTACCGATTTCTTGAGGAGGAGGGGGAAGAAGATGAGTGACCAGTTCAACAACCAGATCTACGATAATCTGAATCTAAAAGAGACTGATGAGTTGGTTGATATATGGACGCAAAATAATCGGGCCGAGTGGACTGACACAGCTTTTGAGATTATCGAGGAAATTCTCATGGAGCGCATGGGAGAGCTTCCTCCACAATCAGCACTGTCGTTTTCAAGGCTAAAACGAGTAATAGATAGAAGTGTAGAAGAACAGGATAAGGAAGAAAATCTTTTGGAAAGGATTTCCGATCCTGAGAATACGTCAGTTTTATATGAACCAGCAGAGGTTTTAAAAATCGTTTATTGGCTGCGTTGGATAGCGACAGCTGCACTTGTGATTACGGGTTTTTTGACTTTGACTGAATTACCGGATCAGATGGAATCCCTTTCGCGATTTTTGTCAATTGATGATTTCTCAGGAGCGCTGACTATATTATTAATATTTGTCTATTCTATTATCGTTCGAGGTTTCCTTCCCTTCTTCGTGCTTCGGGCTTTTGCTTCAGCCCTGGAGATCCTGATGGAAATGGAATTTAACAGCAGGAGTACTGGATAAGATTGATCCCCAGCCTATAAAAATCGTCCTGTAAGATGTCGGATGTATTCGGGCATAGCGTCCCGGTATCAGGCCATGCGTGCGATCAGCTACTGGTAGGTTTAGCGGTGGAAGGCAAAACTGCACTCTCGTACTATCAAATCGAATTATTCCAGTTCCTCGCAGTGTTTTCAGCCAGCATGGCCTTGTACGTCATACCACAGGGATAGCAGCCGTAACTTGCCGGTGCTAAAATCTCTTTTCAGACCGAGGATATGTTTGATCAGATGCTCGGCGTGCAGGCACTCGAAACGGTCATCATCCGGCGATATGCGTTCAGCGAACTCCTTTATGTTGGATAGTGAAGGCTAGTTGATGGATTCTTCACGATACTTTGAATCCATTCCCGCATGGTGGCGGCCACCCCAGGGTTCACTAAATTTGCACTCGATCCCGAAGGCTTGATACCCGGTATGTTCAGTCAGGATCAAAACATCGAGATTGGGCCGGAACTGGAAGGGATCGCAAACTGTTATCTTGTATTTGAAATGCATCGATCCAGTAAGGTGAGATCCAGGAGCTGATAAGCCGTATGCCGTTGTGGGTATTGGCAGATCCTGTCTTTGACGCCAGTAGTCTAACGCATTGGCGCCAAGCGCGCTGGATAAGTGCAGGGCGTGTATCTTGGGAACATGGTTCTCCCCGTCAACCAGTTCACCTCCAGATCCTCTTTCCAACTCTTTCAATGTGTCTGGATGGAGTGGTTGAAAGAGATTGTTCTCCAGGAGCAGGCAATAAACCTTTTGACCGTGTTCGATCTCACTGCCGACCACTTCCAGGCTGCGATATGCTTCCCAGAATTCCTGTTTTGAAAGAATTAAGTCTCTTGCGTTCCTTTTTTTCCTTTTCCTGTACGCTGCGGATTGATTTTCCGGCTGCCCGGTCTGAAAGTATGACGTCACAGCGTTTTCAGTATAGAATGGAAGCAACATGTCTGAACAATTAAATTCCTGGTGTGTTGGCAAAACCGGCATTTATAGAAGAATGTGAGTTTGAAGATGACTGGTCTGTCCCTTCTTAAAACAAAACTGCATGCGCCTGTATTACGCCCTGAGCGGGTCCTTCGATCCAGGTTGATCGACACGCTGAACAACAATCTCCTTCAAGACAAGGAGTTCTGCCGCAGCCTGACACTCGTCGCAGCACCAGCCGGTTACGGCAAGACTACACTTGTATGTCAGTGGCTCGAAACACTGGATATACCGGCTGCATGGCTGTCACTCGACCCTGAAGACAACGACCCGGTTCGCCTGCTTCAGTACGTTACAGCATCGATTCGAACCGTCCTTCCGGACAGCTGCAGTGAGGCATTTTCTATCCTTTCCGGAGGGCAGGGGGCATCTTCGGAGTTGATCCTGACAGCATTGATCAACGAGTTCTACAGCCAGCCGGAACCGGTTGTTCTGATCCTCGATGATTATCATGTCATACGTAATCCTGCAGTCCATTCGCTGATTGCTTTTCTCCTCGACCATCATCCATCCAACCTGCACCTGGTGATCACAACGCGTGAAGACCCGCTGCTGCCGATTGCGCGATTGCGGGCTCGCAGCCAGGTACTTGAAATACGCCAGCAAGGCCTTCGGTTTACTCCTGAAGAGACGGGGAACTTTCTGCAAAAGGTGATGGGTCTGGATATTCGGCCCGAAGAGATCGCCGCGCTGGAGCAGCGGACAGAAGGATGGATAGCAGGCCTGCAGCTCGCTGCGCTTTCTATGCAGTCCTGTGAAGATATTTCCTCATTTATAGAGGCATTAACCGGTTCCTCACGCTTTATTCTCGATTTCCTCATGGAAGAGGTGTTCGAACGCCAGACAACAGAGGTTAGGGAATTCCTGCTGAGAACAGCTGTCCTTAAGCGACTATCTGCGCCTTTGTGTGATAGGGTTGCCGGTTCCAGGGGGAGTGAGGAAATACTTCAAACTCTGGATCAGGCAAATCTCTTCCTTGTACCGCTTGACCAGTCCCACGAATGGTTTCGGTTCCACCGCTTGTTTTCGGAGCTGCTGCGCTTTCGACTTCGTGGTGCTTATCCGGAAATCGAACCTGAGCTGCATAAGCGCGCAGCTGCATGGTTTGAGGAACAGGGTTTAGCTGGCGAAGCAATCCATCATGCCCTTGCTTCCGGGGACTGGAAGGAGGCAGGAGGCTTCATTCAGAAAGCAGTAACGGATTACCTGAAGCGTGGAGAAGTACACACAGTCATCGGCTGGTTCGAAAAGCTCCCGGAAAGTTACCTTTTTGCCGATCCCAAACTTTTATTCGACTACTGCTGGCCGCTGCTGCTGGCCGGCCAGTTCCAGAAAGCAGAGCCTATTCTTGGGCAGTTGGAGAAGATGGCTCGCGAGCACCCTGTTTTCCTGGGTGAGATCTATGCCGCTCAGGCATACGCTGCGCGCGGATTGAATGACCCGGCACGGATGGTCGAGCGTTCGCAGCGTGCGATGCAGCTGCTGCCGGAAAATTCAGCACACTCACGAGGAATCGTTGCACTCAATCTGGGCCTTGCATACTGGCACCAGGGGCTGATGGGTGAAGCGGAGCCGCTGCTTGAAGAAGCGCTGCTGTCAGCCCGGAAAACAGAGAATCTCTATGCTCTACTGACAGCACAAATTTTTTTGGGACGTATTTATGCTGTTCGCGGGGAGCTGGATCGGGCAGCAGCAGCATTCCGGCGGGCGCTGCAGATGGGAGACCGAATACCAATCAACGCACTGGCCTATATGGACCTTGCTGCCCTGCATTATGAATGGAACGAATTGGAAACCAGCGAGCGGACTTTGAATCAAGCGATTGCACTCAGCAAACGCGGCCAGAACGATGAGTTTCTGGCAGGCTGCCTTCTTCTCAAATCACGTCTTCAAATTGCAGCCGGGGATTTCACGACTGCGGAAAAGGTTCTGAACCAGGCTCAGAACCTGGTTAACAAAGCAAATATTGAGGGGCAGATGGCGGAAAGGGTTCTTGCTGCACGCGCTTATCTGCTGCTCACTAAAGGAGATCCCCCGGATGATATCCAGGCGGAACGATTCGAACAGACTGACAGCCATACATTTTATCGCTTTATAGGTTTGACTGCTGCCAGATGCCTGCCTGAAGAGGAGAAAAGACAGGTTTTAACCCGTTTGGGCAGGAATGCAGAGAAACAGGGTTGGGTATACGGATTGATCAGTATCCGGATTGTTCAGGCTGCTGCCGCTGATTCAGGAGAAGAAGGCCTGGAGTTCCTGAGTTCTGCACTCGAACTTGGACGGAAAGGGAGGTTTGTCCGTTCCTTTGCTGAAGCCGGGAGTGATGTTGTCGCTTTACTTCGTTCAGCTGCCAGGAAAGGTATATTTACTGATTATACAAATCAGATCCTTTCAGCCCTGGATGGAAAGAGAGTTTTCAAGGGAGCAGACCTTCCTGAACCATTGAGCGAACGTGAGCTCGAGGTTATGGAATTGATCTGCTCGGGGATGTCCAACCGCGAAATTGCTGAAAAACTTGTTATCAGCACCGGTACAGCAAAAACGCACGTCCATAACATATGCGGCAAGCTTGGAGTGCGGAACCGTACGGAAGCAGCGATAAAAGCAAAGGAGCTGGAACTGGTTTAACTTCATCTGATTTGTATTCAGTAAACTGAATATTCTGGCAAACAGATAAACCGGAAAATCAACCCCCTGATCTACCAAATGGTAGATGCGGACAGGGGGTTGATTGATCTATGGTATAGGGGCAAAAACGCAGGAGAGGAGAAGAAAATGAACAATAGAATCCGGATTATCACAGGAATTTTGTTATCGGCACTGAGCGGCGCGATGCTGCTGCTGTCCTTTCCCCCTTATGGAATCTGGCCGCTGGCCTGGATTGCATTTGTCCCGGGGGTATTTGCACAGTATCGCCTAATGCCGCGCAAACACTCCAGCATCGCTCCGGCAATCTACCTGCTGATCTGGCTTGGCCCATATATGGCTCGCCTTTTCGGCACCGAATTTGGCCCGGTTTTTACTTATCTCGGCGTCATCATTGCTGTTATCACTTATTTCATCAATCGCGAGCGTGGATTTATTGAGCGCACCGGGTATCGCTGGATGGTGCTGCAGGGTGTGGCTGGCTGGGTGGGATTTGAAATGGTGCGGACTACTTTTCTGCCGCTCGTCGCTACCAGCGCCTTTATCGGCTATACCCAGGCCACACAGCCGTGGCTGATCCAGCCGGTCTCAGTATTCAGCATCTATGGATTGAACACCGTAGTCATGCTTGTCAACTATGCACTGGTCCAGGCGGCAATTGCCTGGTATGACCGCCGCGGCGACGATTCGGAATCGCCTGTGATGGATCAGCGGATGTCCGTCCGCTGGCTGACTGCAGCAGGGATCACGCTGGCAGCATGGATTGGAATCAGCGTGGTTATGCTCAGCGGCGCACCTGAAAATCCGCCGACTGTACGTGTGGCTGCGCTGCGGGCCAATTATTCGCTGCCCGCGCATCATGATGAAGTCAACACGGACGAGGTTCGTTTCGACACCTTCAGCCGGCAGGCATACGAAGCTGCGGATCAGGGTGCACAGATCGTCTTCACTTCGGAGATGATGTTCAACTTCGATCCTCGGGAGAAGTACACTGAGGAGTTCCGCCAGATTGCGGCTGAAACAGATACCTGGATCTTTATCGCCTATTCAGTGATCAAAGAGGGCGAACCAAGCCGCAATGAGACTGTGCTGCTCAGCCCCGACGGCTCTTTTTCCGAAGTCTATAACAAGACACACATACCGCCCGGTGAAGCCTACGATGTACCAGGTGGGCGCTACCCTGTATTCGAGACACCGTATGGAACCCTGGCGGCAATGATATGTGCTGACGGTAACTACACCGATGTTTCCCGCCAACTGGCACTGAACGGCGCGCAGCTGATAGGTGTCGGATACAAGGAATTTCCCGGTTTTGGCGAACAGCTGTGGCAAAACACAATCTTCCGTGCAGTCGAGAACCATGCATCACTGGTGGTCACAGGTGCGACGAGTGTGGCAGCGATTATCGATCCCTATGGAAAGATCGTGGACCTGGATGTAAACAAGGAAGGCTCAGAGGTCGTGCTGGTAGGTGATGTCAGCCTGGGGAGCGGAGAGGGCACACTCTATACCAGCCTCGGCGATATCCTGGGCTGGGTTACGATGATTGGCTGGGTTGGCCTGATGGTCTACCAGTCTGTTGAGGAACGTCGGTGGAAGAAGCAAGCAGAATCGTAGGAAATGTATCAGGGTGGGAGACGGGAAAGTCTCCCGCCCGGGAGTAAAGGAGAAGGAAAATGAACAAGTCTAAATTAGCCTGGGGAATTATCTGTCTCGTACTGGCTGGCGGCCTTACTGCAGCAAATCTGATGCTGCCGCCCGAAAACCTGATGTTCATGGTCGGTGAGATCAACATGCCCTGGGTACCGCCGGTTGCTCTTGGAATACTCGGCATCGTTCTGCTGGCGACAATGAACGAGCCCGGGGAACCGGAAGAGGTTATCGTGGTGGACGATGAAAAGGCAGCACGGAACAAGCAGCTTGAAACCATCGCATGGGGCGGTTTCCTTGTACTGCTGGGCGGGTTCATGTTTGTTCCCGAGGAAATTATTAGAGGCGGATGGTGGTCCATCAGCGTAGGCCTGATCTTCCTGGCTTTGAACGGAGCCCGGTATGTTTACGGTTTGCGGATGAGCGGCTTCACGACATTCCTCGGGATTATTTCGGTTCTCGGCGGGATACTCGATCTGGTTGGCGTGGCAGGCATGAACGCTGCACTGCTGTTGATAGTGCTGGGCGCATATCTGATTTTTAAACCGACCTTTGAACGACAGCAGCTCTTTGGAAAGGCTGAACAGGAATAGAACATCATTCTGCAAGGCAGGCTCAGATTCACCTGGGCCTGCCTCATTCGTATTGGAGAAAGACGATGCAGCAGGTTGAAGTGAGAATCCGGGGCCAGCTTGACAAGAAGTGGGAGGATTGGCTTGAGGGATTCACGATCTCATACAGCGGTGAGGATGAGACTGTTCTGACGGGGAAAGTGATTGATCAGGCTTCTCTGTACGGTCTCATGGGGAAGCTGCGTGATATGGGGGTAAAACTTGTGTCGGTTGTTACCACTGAAGCAGGGGATGAATAGCCATACAACGGTATGAATATCTCGTAAGAATCCAATCGTCATATAAAGAAGCAGAAAATACTCTTACTCTTTTTGATTTTCATGCCTGGAGTCGGCATTTTTAAAATCAGTTATTCCGAATTTTATCAGCGCTGCATGAATGAGTTCAAGAAATTGTTGCATTGCTTCTTGACTATTATCAGGTTAATAGTATAATGAAGTCAATAATAATAAATACTGCATAATAGTCAGAAGAACAACGGGAGAAATGTGTCTGGAAGCTTGAAAAGGAAAGAGAGTTGAGGAGTCCGATGGAAATGGATAAGGCGACGAAAAAATTCGAGAAAGAAATGAAATCAGGCACGGCATCGCTGATCCTGCTCAGCATTATGGCGAAGGCAGAAGAGCCTCTGTATGGTTACCTGATTGCCCGGCAGCTGGAGGCGGAAACAGGAGGGGAGCCGCTTATCAAGCAGGGCGCGCTCTATCCTGTGCTGCGTTCGCTGGAAAGCAGCGGCCTTCTGAGCAGTGAGGTGGAGGCTTCTGAAAGCGGCCCGCCGCGACGTTACTATCAGATAACGCAAAAGGGGAAAGAGACCTGGATCGACTGGAAGCAGATATGGGTCTCGATCCGGGATTATGTTGAAGTTGCATTGGAAGGAGTTGGCCATGAGTGATTGGATTCTGGAATATCTGACGGAACTGAAAAAAGAATTGAAAGGGTGCGATGCGGCAACCATCCAGGATGCTCTTGCTGATGCAGAAGAACACTTGCGCAACGCAGTGGAATTCGGTGCGGAAGATGATGAGGATCTGGATGCTGAGGTTCAGCAGTCTGTCATCAGTAAATATGGCTTGCCGGGAGAAATTGCACAGGCGTATCGTGATGTTGAAGTCTATACAGAACCTGTGCTTGGAAAACGGAGAATGAATGGAAGGAAACCTGCCCTTCACCGTTTTGTAGGTGTCCTTGCTGATCCCGGAGCATGGGGCGCGCTGCTCTACCTCATCCTGTCTGGTTTCACAGGCGTTCTTTACTTCACATGGGCTGTATACGGGCTGGCGCTGTCATTGGGAATGATGGTACTGGTTATCGGGCTGCCGTTCACAGCACTGTTCCTGCTTTCAGTTCGCTGGATTGCTGTTCTTGAGGGAAGAATAGTGGAGGGGCTGCTTGGAGTGCGAATGCCGCGGAAGCCTCTTTTTACCAATCGCGAAACCAGCCGCTGGGAACAGGTAAAATCCCTGCTGCTCGAAAAACGGACCTGGCTGGCAGTGCTTTACATGATTCTCCAGGCGCCAACGGGAATCCTGTATTTCGGAGTGTTCATCACATTGATCGCTTCCTCTATCATGTTCATGGCCAGCCCAATCCTTGAGCTGGCGATCAAGCAACCGATCATTTACCTGGGACCGGAGGTCTATTACCTGCAGGGATGGCAGATGCCGATTCTGGTTCTGACAGGCTTCCTGCTGCTGCTGGGGACGATGCATCTGGCGAAGATTCTCGGGCGCCTGCACGGCAAACTGGCAAGAAGTCTTCTGGTCGACGCGAGTTAATTGTTCCTCAGAAAATGGAAACGGGGCCGCCCGAAATATTTCCGGGCGGCCCCGTTTTCTTTTACGAGGCATTGTTTCGTTCCGGGTCGCTCATGGCAGGCGGAAGGCAAGTATCATCAGCAGGATCGCCAGGTTGATCGCGATACCCACAAATCCCTTATCGTTCAGGGTTTTCATCCGCCCATCCCAGAGAAGCAGGTAGATTATGGAGGAATATACTGATATTCCGAGAATGATCGGTCGCCACCACTCCTGTCTGAAGGCCAGACCGGCTCCACCGAGGGCAAAACCAACAGCTGCAGTTATCAACAATACAGCTGCGATTACCCGCACAGGCTCATCTCCAATCGTTCTTGAGAGGACTGCAGACCCATCCGGCCATACCATGCCGGGTTGAAGTTCGAACAGCCTTATGCTCTGGCCCATATAAAGCAGATGTACAAGGCCGTGCAGTATGAGGAAAATGCCAAATCCAATAACAATCATCTTGAATACTCCTTGATAATAATCCCCTATTTAACCGTCAGGCCTGAATACTGTTTGTCTGACTGTAGTCCGGCTGCAGGTTTGAGATGTCCTGTTGTTTCCATCCGTTCCAGTTCATGTCCGAATCCGGCGATAAATGCCAGGATGTTCAACAATGCGGAAGTAAAAACCAGGCTCATACTGGTATTCTGGATCTGTGCTGGATCAGTCAGGCCTGGCATCCAGCCAAAGATTGCCATTTCCAGCCCGACAACCATAATGGTTGTTGAAAGAATCAGAATGGGCAGCCATAGTTTGGAAAGGACAGGCCAGGATCGGCGTGGAAGGACTTTTCTCCACCATACCAGGGGTTTATCCATCCGTGTGGCAAAAGCCCATGCGGGGATGAAGAACGCAAGTTGTCCGATACCGCCTCCGAACAGGAACAGCAGGATGAAAAGTATCAGGAAGACGGTGGTTCCTTTTGGCCGCTGCAGGAACCATATCGACCAGATTACGATGACTGTCCCCAGAAGCATGGCCAGGATGCCGCTGATCATAAAGTTGGGGATGATCGTAAAAGCTTCTTCTGTCCCTTCCACCCAGAAACGCTGATCCGGACCAATTGCCTGTATGACCAGGCCTGGTGTCGGTTTGTTTCCCTGGAGGAACTCAAACAGGCCGTGATCTATACCTGCGATTCCGAAAAGAACTCCTATCGTACCGGCAATCACACGTGTTGCGCTGCGGGGCCTGTCCTGATTCTGATCCGTTTGATTATTTCGTTCCATGATTTCCTCCTTTGGATTATTCGATTCCTGAAGTTCCTACTTTTTGGGTTATGGATAGAAGCAGGAAACCCTGGCCGTGCAAGAACCGGATCAGGCCTATGAGGCCTGCCTGGTCGGTTCTTGTAACCAATTGCGTTTTATTTTCTCCAGCCTGAACGACTCTCATACTTGATGGACTGCTGGTATTCAGGAGTTGTTCCTCCACAGTACCCTTTACCATGATGTAGTATGACCGTTCTTGATGCATGGCAGACAGCTTCCTCCAAAGACCACTGTTCATATCTTGCCTTAAAGAAACACAGACCTAACCACATGAACATGTAGTTAACTGCAGAAAAAAGATGTTGTTCTGGTGGGGGTTAAATAAGAGAAAGGGAGCGTACTTTATCGACGGCCTGTGTGCGATTATTGACACCAAGCTTGCCATATGCGCTTTTTACGTGGTAACGGACGGTATTCAGGGAGATGTAGAGCTTTTCGGCGATTTCCTTATATTTCAAACCTTCAGCCATTAATGCCAAGACTGCCAATTCTCTCTCTGTAAGGGGCTCGATCAAATCGTTCGGAGCGGCTGGAATAGAACTGGCGGCTGATTTGTCAGATATGGTTGAGCTGCTGGATAGAGATGCTGCATGCAGAATTTGACTCGTATACTCTTCCAGTTCCCCTGGTATCTCTTTGTGTTCAGCGATTTCTGTGAGAACCTTCTTTGTGGAAGGCGGGAGGGTTGAGAAGGGCGCCAGAATGGACTCAGGCATTCCGAGATACAGTGCATCTGTCAGGTCTTTTACACCTGCGGCTCTATTTTTCTCGATAAAGGAGAGTTCCGAGCGCAGCAGCAGGGTTTCGATTGTGATCAGGGCCAGGTTTTGCTTTCCGGCCTTCTTGAGGAGGCTGTCTGTGTGTTTCCGAATTGATTGCTTGGGAGTTTGTCCCGGATGAAGGAGAGCTTCCTTAAGGGCAAAGCGCAATGCCGAGGAATGCAGTAAACCAGTGGAGTAATTGATTTCTAACGGCAGAGGAAGGAACTGCTCCTGTTCTTCCTTGAAGAAACCTGCCTTCTGCAGAACCATTCTTGCGGTATCAAGGTTTCCCTGGGCGAGGTATACCTGGATCTGCTGGGCGGTTGTTTCCTCTCTCGTGCTCGTTGAAGTATCTGATTGAAGGCCGTCGACAGCCCCGCGGATTTCAACGGCAGCATTCACCAGATCACCTTCCAGTAATAAAAGACGGGAAAGGAGAACTCTGCAGAGGATTTTTCCTGTCCGGTAGTCCCCCAGCGTGCTGAGACGTAAGGCTCGGAGGATATACTTCCGTGCGGCGGGGAAAGAACATCGCTGAACATAGATCTCTCCGGGGACACCAAAAACCACGCCGCTTACCGGGGGAAGGGAGTGTGATTGATCCATTTTTGAACACGCGGGTTCTGTCAGTTCAAGCGCAAGAGTAAGCTTTCCCTGTTCGAAAGCAAGCACGGCAAGTGCAGCCAGGCTGAACAATTCGGCGACAAGGCTGTCGGAATCCTTACCCAATTCATATGCTTTCTGATACATTTCAAATGCAGACACAGTCTCATTTTGCTGCTGGAGGATACTTGCATAGGTGTAATAACCGAGGCTTCTCACCCGGGTATTTTCTTCAGGAACAAGTTCCAGGGCGCGGCGGATGTTTTTTACCGCCTGGCTGGTTTTGCCCTGCATCATTTTGATTAGTGCCTGAATGACCTCCCACTCGGAGAATTGAGAAGAGGTTTTTCCACGACCCGGTTCAGGAAGTTTATCGAGGGCTGTTTTCACCAAATCGCTGCAGGCAATTACTTCATTGAAGGAACCGCGCAGCAGATGCATCCAGGCCAGGGCAAGATTTGTGCTGATACTGCTGCTTTTCCAATGCTCCGGCATGGAGGTTATCCAGTTGTAAACAGTTCCAGCATACCCCTGCATGATCATATCCATGGCGTGTTTTTCAAGAAGCTCGGCGACAAGCGAATACTCTCCGGCATTCAACGCATGCTTTATTGCTTCACCGGGCATGTTTTTATTGAGGAACCATCTGCAGGCGCGCCGATGCAGGTCGTTTGTGTCTTGATCCTTCGCATTGATCTGCAGATCTCGAAGCAGGTCAGTGAAAAGGTTGTGGTATCTATACCACTGGTGCTCATTATCGAGTGGTATCAGGAATAAATTGGCGGTGTGCAGTGTTTCCAGCATCTTGCGGCCGTCTGTCCGCCCTGTCACCGCATTGCACAAGTTGGCATTCAGGGTATCCAGGATGGAAGTCTGGAGTAGAAAACCGCGAACTTCATCGGATTGCTGGTTAATAACCTGCTCAGTGAGATAACTCAGGATAAAACGATGGCTGCCGTGCAAGGAGGATATGGAGCGGGAAGGATTATCCTGCCCACGCAGGAGCAGCCCGGCCAACTGGAGTCCTGCTATCCAGCCTTCGGTTCTTTCTTCAAGCTCTGCCAGGTCTGTATGGGAAAGAGTCAAATTCATTGCCTGCTTCATAAACGCTTCGGTCTCTGATGGTGAAAATCTTAAATCTCTGGCTCTTATTTCTGTCAGGAGGTTGTTTGCCCGAAGCCTGGCAAGAGGGAGCGGAGGGTCTTCGCGGGAAAGAATAACAAGGTGCAGTGAGGAGGGCAGGTCCTGGATCAGTTTTTCCATGACCTGGAGGATGAATGTATCCTGAATAACATGAAAGTCATCAAGGACCAGGATGGCTCTTCCTGAAAGTGCTTGCAGATCGTTCAGAAGGGAAACCGAGATGGTTTCTGCTGCAGGGAGATGGCCGGCATGAAGAATTCCGGCCAGGTCAAGGTTCAGATCAGGGTATATCTGCTGCAGTGCAGCGAGGAAATAGGTAAAAAAGCCTGCCGGATCATTGTTTGAATAATCCAGGGATAACCATGCTGTATTTGCATTTTTGAGAGATTGTATCCACTCGCTGGTGCATGAAGTTTTTCCAAATCCGGCTGGTGCAGAAACAAGTGTGATTTTTCGTTTCCAATTCAGCCCTTCCTGCATACGTTCAAGCAGGTGAGGGCGAGGTATGTATCGGGCCGGGACCTCGGGCTTGTGCAGCCTGGCGGTCAGAAGGGTTGATTTGGACATCGATTTCCCCTGGAATATCAGTTCTACAGTGAATGAATATGGTATGTATGGTTGTTTTCAACGCTTGTAGAGTTGTTCTTCATTATACAGGTAAATGCAGTGCTCTCCGGATTATTGTGGAAATCAGAAAAGTGAAGGAAAAATCCAGCCTGCCAATATTTTGGCAGGCTGGGTGTAGTCGGATCTATTCTGTTCAGGTTCTATTTCAATCCGGAGTGGAGGAAACTCTGGATGAATTTCCTCTGGAAGATCAGGAAGGTAATAAATAGAGGAGCAATCACCATCAGCGTGGCGGCTGTCAGAAGCGACCACTGTGCACCAATCTCCCCGAGCTGTGTGAAACGTACCAGTCCAGCTGTCAGAGGGCGGCTTTTATCGCTGTTGGTGATAACAAGCGGCCACAGGAACTCATTCCAGTGCCATGTGGCTGAGGAAAGGCCAAATGCGACCAGAGAAGGAACGGAAGGGGGCAGATAGACATGCAGGATGAGCTGCCACCAGCTGCATCCGTCAATAATGCCGGCATCTACAAGGTCACGCGGCACTTCCTTAAACGCCTGCCTCATCAGAAACGTCCCGAAGGCGGACCCGAAATAAGGAATTGCGATCGCAAGCCTAGTGTCGAAAATACCCAGTT
>Ga0272441_10000507_pt1 | contig 88661 bp, 78 predicted proteins | sample SSMProp6N_FD_193582 | JGI IMG/M metagenome (GOLD analysis project Ga0272441, IMG submission 193582) | Marine sediment archaeal communities from Little Sippewissett salt marsh, Falmouth, MA, United States - SSM-Prop-6N | ecosystem: Environmental > Aquatic > Marine > Wetlands > Sediment ... | reverse complement strand
AGTGGCTATATAGAAACCAGGCGGGTTGTTCACCGCTCCAATCCCGGCGTACTCAGCCTCTCTAGCAAGGCGTCCAGAAATACGCTGGTACGTGTCCTCGCCCGCAGACCAGCGACCCCCAGGTGGGCTCCATCCCACTCTCCGGCCAAGGTTCCAAACGGTGAAAGCAGCGAGGATGACTACCGCCGCCGTCGTGAAAACGCCCACCGCTTGTTCCTGATCCCATTCACGACGCGCAGAAATCCACACGATGGCACAACGGACTCCGTGCGGCGCCAAGGCCATGGCGAGTGGCAAAACGGCTGCACTTGAATGAAACAAGCCGCCGTTCGCGCCGGCGAAGGGAAACACCACGGTCATCAAAACCAGCAAGCTTAAATAGTAGAGGCCTCCCAGCCAGACGATGCGGCGATGTTTGAGATCCCATCCACCTAGGACGATAAACGGGAGCAGAAAGACCATCCCGACCTCTGCCAGGGTGCGCTGACTGTTCACGATGAGCGCCTGCAAACGTGCAGCGAGGATATCCATCCAGCCCGACTCCAGCCAGGCTTGCATGGATAGGCGCGACGCCGGATAGGCAAACAAGTCGTCATAGGACGTTAGCCAGAAAGCGTGGGAAGTATCCGGCATTAATACGCCAATTGTCAGCAGGTTGCGAGTCCACCACAGGGACATGCCTGCCGCATAACCGACCACCAACCCAGCAAAACTCTGTCTGCGTCTGCTCTGCGATGTGAGCATCGCAGCTATCGCTGGAAGGAAGAACAGCACGCCATCAGCTCGGGTAAGATGTGCGCTGGCGATCAGAAGGCCTGCGAGGAGACTGCTCCATACCGTGAAGGTCCGCCTTGAAAGAAGGAACAGTAAGGCTGAACCGATGAGCGCATATAGCGCGAAGGAGTCAACGGTTCCCAAATAGGGAAGGAAGAACCCGGGAAACAATGCCAATAGTCCGGCAATCCATGCGATGTACTCATCCACCGTAAGTTGATAAGCAAGTGCGGCTGCGACAGCTGGCAGAACGGCCCCAAGGAGAAGAAAAGGGATTTGCGCGGCACGCCACGTTGACCCGATGAGCCGCATGCTTGCCGCAGCCAGCACCGAAGGTGCCGGCATCCAATAGAGGTGGGAGGGATGAGGAATGCCTGCTGGATCATCGAGATAGTTCCAGAGGAAGGGTTCAGAGAACCCCCTTCTCCCCACCAGGGCTTCTGCGGTAGAGAGGTAATAGGCGGCATCCATGTATCCTGGTGAGCGGAGCATGAATCCGACGGACCCCACGACCAGCAGACCAAGCAAGATCAGAATCCAGATACGACGTCGCTTCATATTGATCTCAATCCTGGTAATGGTAGATCACCACGTCCCCGAAAGTGACCTGTCCTGAGAACGTAAGGGATTCCTCCAACGCTGCCCGGACGGGGTGCACCTGTGCTCCGAGTTCCTGGTATTCACGTTCTTCTTGCTGGAACATAATCAACCAGACATCACCGCTGGATGGCAGAAGCACGTTCGGCTCGTCCACAGCGATAAACCCCAACACCTCCTGAGTTGCACGGGCAAGCGTGTCCGACGCCGATCCAGGCGTATCCGCAAGATACGTCTGGTTCAATTCCGGGTCAGCGTACCTTGCAGGGAGCGCCGTGAGCTTGTTGGAATGCAGGATGGTATCTCCCTCCTCGACATTCGCCCGCAGATAGACGTTGATCGTCTCAAAGGGGGCATAAGGAAACCCCTGGTAGGAAAACCAGCCATAAAGACCCACGGCATAGGAAAGTGCAAGCAGGCCGAATATGGATCGCCGGACCCATACAGGGATCAACGCCGATCGGAAACACCACACGATCCACATCGTGAAAAACATCGCTGCGGGCAGGAGCGCGCGCAGGAGAAACACCGGCTGCCAGATAGAAAGACCAACCATGAAAACCGGGGGTGCCACGCTCAACCACAATATGAGTCCTGCCTGGCGCGCCTTCTTCAGACCATGTTGTACAGAACGCGCCATGATCAGCAGAGCGAGGCAAAGGCTGAGGAGCGAAACGAACAGTTGAATAGGTAGCGCCCATGCGGGAGCCGGGAGCGAGCCGGTGTAATGAACCAACAGTTGAAGCACTTCGGTCCAGCCTGGAGCTTCCAGCCAATAAGCCCACTGCAACCTTGCGAACTGGTCAGGGAGTTGAAGCAGCCAGGGAAGATAAAGGAAGATTGCCCCGATTCCCGCAAGGACTGTTCGCAAGATGATGCCGCGCTTGCGGGTGGCCAAGGCGACCATGCTTATGGGCAGGAGGTACACAAAAGCGAGATTATGCGTATACTGCGCTGCAGCTGCACAAAGCCCGAAACCCACCCATATCCCCACTCGTTCGGGCTGGTGGATGGCTTTGACGAGAAACCAGGCAGCCCCCATCACAAGCAAAGCGAGCAGCGCGTACATGCGCACTTCCTGTGCGTAATGGACCGGAAAAGGGGCAAACGCCAGCGCCAGCGCTGTCCAGCGTGCCGTCGAGCGATCAAACAACTCAAGCGCAAGATGATACGCGACAAAGATGCTCGCTGTTCCAAGCAGCACTGAGAGAGAGCGTACCGCTAACGGTGAGGTCCCGAAAAGGAGACCCCACAGATATAGCAGACTGTAGTAGCCAAGGGGATGGACATCGGCAGCAACCCCACCTTGCGTGGTTAGTGTGCCGTAAAGCATGGCAGGAAGACCTTCACGTGAGAACAACACTGCAAACGCTTCGTCATACCAGAGCGGTCGCGAAGCAAGACCGGGAAGCCGTATCACCACTGCCACAAGCAAAAAGGGCCATACGTCGAACCAGCCACCACGCTGTGGAGTACCTGAAACGGTAGGACCCGTTGCGTCCATTCTCCCTGTCATGGCGTCAAGCTCTCAGTGAGCGCATACAGTCCATAGCTGTCCAATTCAGCCCACACGGGCTCCAGGAGCACATCCTGAAAATGTTCCAACTGAGCCCAATCTTCGGATGTGAAAGGATCAAAGCCCGCTTGTCGTACAGCGTTCATCCCATCTCTGAAGAGCAGCACATGTGTCACACCTTCCACACGCCAGGTTTCGGCAATCTCTTCCGCCTGCAAGCCCTCCTGTCGGATGTGCCACCACTGGTCAAGCAACGCATCCGGCTCGCATCGCAGTCCTTCCCGACAGTCATAGCTGCGCGGCTCCCAGAGGAAGCGGATCACGGCGCCGTCGGGAAGCTGGTTTACCTCATCCATGGCAATCACATACCCCCCCAGCTTCCGCAGCCGGTATGAAGCGCTTGTTTCCTCGCCTACTACCACTCCCAGCGTTGCATCCCCCGCTGTCTCTGACAGATAGGCAAACGCCGTGAGCGCCAGCACGAATACACATAAGCCACTGGTCACAAAGGCCGCCGAACGTCCCCATCCCGATGTCATTTCCAGTGCAGACAAACCGGCAGCTGCCAGCACAGCCAACATGGGAAAGACGGGCATAAGAAGCCTTGTTTGAACGAGCAGCGAAGAGGAAGCGATCTGAATGAGCCACAAGAAGTAGCCACCGCCCGCAATCAGCATGACAGCAGCCAGAATACGGCGCTGTGGAAGGAGCTCCGGTTTTCGCAACAAGTTCATGGGGACAAGCGCCAGCATGAGCGGGCCGATGCTGGAGCCATATGCGGGGAAAGCCCCCACAACACCCCCCTCCACCCCAAACAATGTCGCCTGGATCGCCGAAAGGAGCACTTCAAGCACGCTCAGCCCCGTCCCAAAACGACTGTACCACCAGCGCCGGGATGCATCCCAATACAACCCATCGAAAAAGAATGGGTAGACAGGATTGCCCGTCAATAGCCCATTCTTTACGAAGGTGGGAATCATGCCAAGTAGTGCCCCAGCAGCAAACACCAACACGATGCGCGGGGACCTACTCAGATACACGACCGCCAGCAGCAAGCCGAACAGTAAGCCAGCGGTTGTGTATTTGGTGCTGAACGCAAATGCAGAGAAGAACCCTGCCAGAAAGTACGGCTTCCACTCGCGAACAGCATGCTTACCTTCCCCAGGCAATAGCAGGCACATCAACGCTGCCGCACCCGCATACATGCTCATCCACTCAACATACGCCCAGGATGCGAGCATCCACAGCGTGGGAACGGCACTGAGTGCCGCAGCAGCAAACCATCTTTTCCCCGGCGCAACGCGTTGAGCCAGGTCTGCAGTGAGAATGAGGGTGAGCGGCATGAAGGTGAAATGCATGAGCTGCGCCAAGGAAGAACCGGTGAGCATCGTTCCCCACAAAAACAACATGGAACCCGCTTGTGGGAAGCCCAAATACGGCAGATTAACATCATGGGACAGCTGTCCAGCCCGACGATACAACTCCGGGCCGGTGAGGTGGTACACCAACGAATCCCATGCGGTAGGTGGGAGGAGAGACCTCATCAACGCCAGGCCCACCGCCAACACCAAAAACGCCAGTGATGCTTTCGCCAACATCGACTCAAGTTCGGGCGGTTCCCATTGGAGCGATCGATATGCAACAGGAACCGACCATGGCAGTGGGATCACCCATAGCAGCCAGAACAACCAGGTCCTGTAGAGACTGAAGGCCCCAAGGGCAAGCAGGAAGAGGCTCAGGAGGAAGAGACCGAGTCCAATCCTCAGTGAAGCCAGCACCGCCGGTTTGAATCCCTCCATGTCCTTGAGAAAGAGACTTCCCAGCGCGTGCACGTTCACGATGGTTCCCACCCACACAAGCAAGGTTATGAGGTGGTGAATGAGCACCTGGATCTGGCTGTCCTCAACGGGTCTGTGGATGTTGTAATAGATCGAGACGACACCCACAAACCACAGCACTGCTGCGGCAACCAATGAGCGACTGAGGAACCCGGCGCTGCCTTCCATCCTACTCAATGCAAAGCCCCTCCTCCTGGAGCAGACGTTTCAATGACGGTTGGGGAACGCCATGCCGTTGTCAGTAACCCGAGAAGTGTGAAAAGCGGCAGCGGGAGATACGGCAGAGGGCCCTCCACGTTTCCATCAACGGTGGTCAGGAAAAGGATCCAGATCCCGACCAGCAAGACCAATAGAGTGCTGAATACGATGGCCGTCCCCATGCGTGCATGCCTTGTACTCCAGTCCCTGAAAATGTAAAGGAGAACAGGAAGGAGGACAACATAATTCGTGGTTGCAGTTCGGAAAGCAACCAGATTGGTCACAACCAACGTCAGCATCACCGCAAAGAGGAAGGTGTCGTCAACCTGCATGAAAACCCGTAGCCAACTCCAAAGGAGACCCGCAGCGAGCAACATTGTGATGGCGAGATTGAAGACGCCACGTCCAACGGGCAAGAAACCCGCCATGATGGAGACCGGCGATCCAATGGATGTGTACGCCGGGTACTCCTGCAGCTGCCGCAGCCAATCTCCGATCCAACCGGGTAGGAGCACCTCAGCAAGCAACATCAAGAAGATAAAGGCCATACCGGCAGACAATACAAAACGCCACCTGCGATTGACGGCGCCATGGAGAATCATGCAGGGAATATATAAGAAAGCCATTTGGGGTTTGGCGATGGTGAGCGCAAGCACGACACCTGACATCAGATCGCGTCGTTGTCGATAGAGCAAAAGAGAAAGCACCATGAGGACCGCTTCCAGTATGGCGAACTGCCCTACGATAATCGCTCTCACACCGTGATACCAGAAGATGGAAAAAAGCACGAACGCCGATACCAGCCCCTTTGACGGAGACCAGGTCAGTGTACGCAGACTGAGGAAGACAAGCACCGGAAGTCCAATTTCCAGCAACGTCATCCAGAGGGCTCGTGCAAGGGGATAGGAAAGCAAGCCGAAGGGGCCAAAGAAAAGCATGGCAGGCAGGGGATAGACAAAATGAGCAACATCTTCTCCCATCTCGGGATCCGCCGCCCTACCATATATCATTCGCTGTGCAGCGACACTCACCTCGGGGTCGTAGGGGTTGGTGCCGCGGACCAGCCAGTAGTGTGCGCCCGTCCAACGTGCGAGGAAATCGTTGCCGCCTGGTTGTTGCAGAGAGAAGCGATAATTCGCAACGGTCATCAAGCTGATGACCACTCCCACCAGAACAATGATGAGGACTACTTTGCTGGTCATCGCTTCCATTCCATCAGTCTTCAAGCTTGCGCCCCTTCCCCGCCCGGCCCCTGTCAGACATGACTTTCGCCATCCCACCAGTCCAGCGCGTGCCTGGCCCACCACCGCGACCAGCGAAGACCGACAAGCAAGATGATAGCCACAAGTAGTGAAAGCCTTCCAGGAGTCGTCGCATCTGTGCGGAGGAAAAACGGAAGCCAGGAAACACCTGCAATGATGGCGAGAAGGGCAATCGAGTACGGAACTGCTCTTGCCTTCCATCGATCGTAGGCGTAGAAAACCGTAACGGCAAGAGGCAGCAGGAGAATGGTTTGATCACCATACTGCAGCGGAGGGATGAGAAGCAGGCTCATCGTCGCAGTATAGGCAGTAGTCCAGGCCAGCAGGCGGTCATCTGAGAGCAAGAGCAAACCCCATTCCCACACGAGAGAACCTGCAACCAGGATGAGCAATGCAATTCCCAGCGGTCCTTCCAACGCCGGGATGAACGAAGCAAGCTGTTGAAGAGCAGGAGTGGTATCCAATCCCAGATTAACCGCGCGCACGATGCTGCGAGCCCAGAGAAGTAGCCACTCCGACTCAAAAAGCAAGGCTCCACCCCAAAGAGCTCCTATCCCAGCGGTAAACGCGAGAAGGAGCACCCATCGCCGACGGCGGATGGCCCAAATCGTGAGGAATAGAAGCAGCACTGCGCTCAACTGCGGCTTTACCGTAGCCAGGCTCAGAAGGATCCCCGCCCACACATCTGCTTCACGCCGAATGGTTAGCAATGCACCGACAAGGACGAGCACGATCAAAACCGCTATCTGACCATTGATGATCGTTATGAATCCAGGGAACCAGAGCAAAGCTGTCACCATGGTCAGGGCAATGAGACTCGCAGGCGTTTTTCTGGAGTGAACGTGAAATGAAAGCAGTGCTACGAAAGGTAGCGCCACCTCCAGAAGCGTCATCCACAAACTCCGGGCAAGAGGATAGGAGAACAATCCCAGTGGTAATGCGAAATACAGAGCTGGATATGGGTAAAGAAAGACAAAACTGCGCTCCCCAAGCTCTGGACGGGCGTCGCGACCGTAGACCATCAGTTCGGCGTCTTGCTGAACTTCACGATCGTAAGGGCTCAACCCTTCTGTGAACCACACGCGAGCCGCTGACCAGAAAGGCAGAAAATCACTCGCAGCGGATGTCTGGTCCACAAAGCGCCTATTCACGGCCGAGAGCCCAATCACAGCCATAACAAGGATGATCACCGCAGCTGTCTTCAACCAGGGGTATCTCCGGAGAATCAAGAGGCACCTCGAGGAATCGGGTCATGTTTCACGATGGTCATTGTAAGGGAGATGATCAACAGCAACAGGGCGAGCGTCCTCAAAGGTACCGTCACCCACAGCAAATCAAAGCGTCCGCGAGATAGCAGAAGGGGCCATTCAGCCAAACTTGTCATCATCAAGCTGAAGAGATAAAGCAGGCTTTGTCGTACGGGCAACGTGAGAAGGAGGAAGGGTGTCAGATACGCCAGCCATTGCGGACTCCATCCGCGCGACCAAAGGAAAACCACGCACCACGCGGTTGTGACGAGGCGCACAGCATCGATCTCCCCTCGCCCGGATCGCAGGAAGATCCACATGCCGAAACCTGCTGCGAAAAGCGTAGGGATCCAATGCGGGATCCTCGCAGGAGCACCCAGTGCGATAACAGCCTCATCTATTTGTAGATGGTCCTCTATGGGGCCATAACTCCCCGTTGTGAGGTTCCCATCAATGAGAGCCCAAATCGTTTCCCAGGATCCTTTTGTGAACTGTGCTCGCATGGACGCCAATGCAACCTCACCACCGGTTCGCAAAAGGGGAATCATGACAACAGCGCTCAGAAACAGCAGTACCATGACCGAGATAACAAGGGACCTCCAACGACGCCTGCCGGCAAAACCGATGACGGATAATGCCGGAATGAGTTTCGTGAGAAACCCGATCCCGCCTGTAAACCCAGCCAGAAGTGGTTTGTCCTCAAGCATGAGTTCAAACGTGAGGAGCGCAAAGAAGATGCCAATCGGCTCGAACGTCCACCAACCAAAAGCGGGAAGCAGCAAGAAAAATGCGTAGATCCAACCCAGTGTATGCGCCACGTGTATCGGCAACAAGCGTTTTGCCAGTCGCTGGAAAAGGTACAGATTTCCAAGATCAAACAAGGCTAAGATAAGGGAAAGAAGATAGACGTAGCGGTGTTCAAGTCCGCCGGCCAGTCGGAAAACGCCAATTGAAAGAAAGGGGAAAAGGGGCGGAAACTCCACCCAATGGCCAATGAATGGCCATCCGCCCCCGCCATCAACGGCAAGCCAGGCCAGGTCGAAAAAGTGTGGGAAGTCACCGTATCCTTGAATTCCTTCAAGAGGAAGCGCCATCAGAAGCACTAGACGACCTGCCGCTAGCAGCATTTGCTGCAAGGTCGATGTTCGCTCAGCACTGAACTCCTCAAGCACGCAAGTCACTCCTTCTCAGGATAGGAGCATTCCCGGGACCCGAAACGCGGGCAGGAACGAAGCTGCCGATCTCGGGGCAATGTATTGTAGCAGGCGTTAGCAGCGAGTGGCCAGAACGATAAAGATGAACAATGCCCATGCGAAATCGTCGAAAACCATTCCAGCGGTTTGAAGCATGGAAGATCTTTTTTCCGAGCGCAGCAAGCGCAGGTGGAACCTGGATACGTCCGTCTTTGACCTTAGGGGCTCGAAGGAAAGCTGCCAGAGCAAGAATGTGGTCTCCTTGATCAGATACATCCACACCGAGGAATAACAGGTTGACGATGAGCAGTCCATCCAAGTCTATCCGCGAATTGATCAGGTCAGCGAGAAGCAACACAAGCGTCGGTGCATACCCGCATAATGTCTCCCTTCTACCCAGCAAGCGCACAAAAGCTTCGAGAGAACCTCCCGTTGGCCTATTCGCTGACTGTTCCAGGTGACGATCTTGGAGATCCCCCCTTTCGGACATCAGTACAAGCAAGCTCAGGGGAAACATCGCCGCCCTTCCGAGGATTGTGATGCACGCAGACGGGCTCATGAATCGGGTCTGATCAGGATGGCAGCATCTTCATCTTCATACGCAGCCTGCCAGCCCGCATGAGCCAAAGCCCTGCTCAGGGGTGCATCACTTTCCAGCAGCGCAACGTCAACATCATACGCCTCGAGGACTTGCTCCCAACCTTCATCCGCACGCCATGCCATCACGTAATCGTTCAGAATGACATCGCCGAACAAATCTGTCCTTCCATCCACAAAGCTCAAATAGTCAGGATGCAGCCGCCAGATGACATACCCACCCCAGTTGTAGCTATTGAACAGCGTACCCAAGCCGGGGTGTTCCTCCAGATAATCGACTGCCCCAACCGGCAAGCTTTCTTCGAAAGCGTCCTGTATCACATCCTGCTGCAGCGGGATGCGAATTTTGAGTATGGCAGCGATCAGAAACAGCACTACAAGCAGCGCGTTCAGTGGTCTGGTGACCCTCTCGGAAAGGTCCTTCCTTTCAGGAAAGAGTGGTTTCAAGCGAAGCAAGCCACCATAACCATGCCTTGCAAGCGGGATGGTGCCTGCCAGGGCAAACAGGGCAATATTCCGGCCCGAGAGCAAGGCTAGCAGCAAGAACCCGGCTGCGAGCAGGTATTCGGCTGGCTGCACCTTGCGCGTGGTTGTGGTGAGCGCGGTGAGGAGCGCGAGCATCATCACGAGGAAAGGAAGCACTTCCGCGCGATGGAAATCTGGCGATTGCCATTCCTGAATGTACTGCTGCAGAACACCGATGGAAACGGTCTTGAATGGGTAGAGCAGCAATACAGGTCCGTTCGGGTTGAGGGCTACCGCAGCAGCACATGCCAACGTGATGAGGAGCAGCCAACGCAGGTCCCCGGCTTTCCCCTTAACCGCCGCGCGCAGGCCTTGACCAGAAATCGCCTCCGCTAAGAGCTCCAATATTGCCCCGCCTACATAGGAGAAGAGGATCAGGAATCCGATGGCAAAGCCACCATGAATATTCGCCCATACTGCCATCAAAACGGGCAACATCAGCATCCAGCGGCGATCCCGCTCCTCAAACCCTTCCAGAATGGCCAGGAACCCTCCCGCCAGCACAAAGGAAAAGATATGCGGACGGGCAGCCCAGTAAACGCCGGATGCTGCTGCACCCAAGATGAGCACGAAGGCGCGCACCAATGGGGGTGCATCCAGCCGGGGCCAGATCAGTGCAAACGAAAGCAGAACAAGAAAGCCCGTCAGCATATTGAGGGCGCCATAACCTCCGACGCGATAGACCTGGTACAACATGATCTGCGCAAGCCACCCAGGATAGACCCAGTTCTCTCCGAAGCGTGTGGATGAGAAGGGATCTGTTCGCAATACCGCGCCCTTCTCAGACATCCACTCTCCTGCTTTGAGGTGCCACCAGGTATCGGTATCCACAGCAACCCGGACGGCCATCGTGAGGATCGCCAGAAAAGTAAGGATGGTGATCAATCGTCGGAAGGACACGCGTCGTTCTCCAAATCCATTGACTCCAATCACTCCAAACCTGTCGATAGCGGCAAGGAGTCCGATCCCTTCAATCGAAGCACGAGCATGCTGCCATCTTCATAAAGCAGCTCAGTATAGGTTGGAACGAAACCCAGCCGGAAATCGTCCCATGCCACACGCTGCATGCCACGGGTATCATGGGCTATCATCCAGGCTGCGTCCCCCTTCCCAACGAGGAGAATAGCTACGTTTTCTGCCTCCAGCGCCGCAGCAATCGCCTGGTGCGTGTCATACTGCTGCTGTAGATTCAACCATGCTGCCTGGTCTGCATCAGGGAGGCACCGGCTTCCACAATAGTACCCCTGTCCATTCCACAACATGAGTAGATACTCATCCTCATCAAGTTCAGCCAACCCAACCTGCATCGCCTGATAATCATAGACGACCCGCTCTAGAAATGCACCCTCACTTTCCCTTCCGAGAATAAACGCCGGGAACTGAAGCTCCAGCACGACAGCAAGATTGACAAAAAGCGTGATAGCCACAGACACCGCTAAGGTAAGATCAATGCCCCTCCACCAACGCTCTGCTCGGCGGTTGTTGCGAAGCACATCCTCTACACCCAGCGCGCCCAGTACGCTGAGCAGCGGAACGATTGGAAGCAACAACCGGATTTGTTGTGTGCTGAACCACCACACCATGCATTCCACAAGCACAACAGCTGAGAGGGTTCGTTTTTCCATCCTTTTGGATGGGAGGAAGGCAAGCCCTGCGGCGAGAAGGAGTGGATTCATGCGCTCCAATCCAACGGTTTGATACGCGTCTGGCCGGAAGAATATGGACCAGAAAACGCGTAGGCCTTCCCCTGCCGCCCTCCCTCCGAAACTCCTCATATATGTAAGCAGTTGCTCTACACGCCCAAGCTCCCAGCCTTCACCACCAAAAAAGAATGGGAACACAGGATTGCCCAGCTCGAGCCAGTTGCGCACATACCATGGTGAGGCAAGCACGATAGCCACACCACTCCATCTTGCCGCTGCAGATAGGGTCGCCGTATCTCTCCGGGTATACAAACGCAGCAGGAGTGCAAAACCCAATCCCCCAAGGAGTCCCATCGCCAGGTATTTGGTCCCCAATGCAAATGCAGTCATCGCTGCCGAGAGGATGAGCCAGCCGCTATGTTGTTCGTTTTCCCAGCGCAGAAAAGCATCCACAGCGAGAAATGCAAATAGCGCCCACGCAACATCGGTGTATGCAAAGGAAGACCAGAGCGGGAGCGCCTGAGTCCCCAACAGGAGCCCCACCGCCAACCAGCCCGACTGCGGTGACCCCGAGCGGCGCGCAAGCGTGTAGGTGCCGGCGGTCAGCATGACCCCGATTGAGAGATGCAGCAGCTTCGCAAAGACATCGCTTCCGGCAGCCAAGCCCAGCGCATAGATCATTTGCAACAACATGGGCCCGTTCGCCTGCCATAATTCCGGAAAGGCGCTGATGCGCCCCTGCTCAAGATAAAGTTTCGGTGCATTAAGATGGTACATCAAGGCGTCATAGCCCCATGGAAGGACCAAAGCCTGGAGACATCCAACCGTCAATACAGCAAACGCCATCAAGAGCAGAATCTGCCTTGTCCTCGATGAGTGACGCCATATTTCGGACAATGGATGGAAAAAGCAACACCACAGTCCATCTGAAAGCAGGTTAGGCCAACTCCAGACGGATGCCATCATGACCAAGATCAGCATGGGGACCAGGGAAAAGAATCCAAGGTTTCCAAGTATGAAGTACGCCATGCCAAAGCATCCAAGGCCTAGCGCAACGCTGTGAATACGCACATCCTCAACATCATCCAGCCGCAACAAAGCAAGTATGCGTTTGCCAACTGCAGCCGTGATGAAGAGGATAGACAACAACAACGCAAGCGCATACACGTTTCGAAGCACAGCTGTCCACCAACGGTTCAACGGCAGATCGAATGCGGACATCAGGCCAAGCAGTATTGTCATTCCGACTACCAGGAATAACTGCAACCGACGTTGTCTCATGGGTCCATATCCAGCCATGGCAGTTCAAGCTGCCAGGGTCGCGCCCCGGGAGAGAGATTGAAATAGACCCGGTAATGGCCAATCAGCTCCACCCGGTAATCGACCTCCGCCTGGTCAAATTGTCGCTCCAGCAATGTATCCAATGCGGGGTGATTGGTTGTGATATACGCAAATCGGTCCGCCTGTTCCACGACATCCCTGTAGGGTTCATAACGGTCATCTCGGTTCGTATAGCGGAAATCCTGATGGTAAGGAAGCCAGGGCAGGTATATGAGCGTCTCATTCGACTGGAAGGCAAGCGGATACGCCACCCAGTAATTCGAGTAACCCACTGCAAGGTCTTCTTCCTCAAGGAATGTCTTCAGTTCCTCATCGAACGAACGATCAATCCATGTGACGGGATCGAACTGGGTTGTGATTCCAGGGAATCGACTTGCAACCTCAAGGGTGCTTAATACGTGAAAGACAAGCGTGATCGTAAGCAATCCGGGGAACATAACGGCCTGCACGCCTTGCTCACGGGCAGCCATCGCCATCGACGCCGCCAGGACAAGCGGAATGATGAGTGGGAGAAAGTAGCGCCCGGATGGATCACCACCGAACGGAGTGAGAACGAGCCCAATAAAGGTGAACGCTACGACCCAACCAAGGTCAGTTCCAGAGGTCGTCGGAGTTGCCACCGATCCCCTTCGTCTGATAAGGCGTGTGGCGATCAATGCCCAAAACGCCAGTGCGAAAGGCAGAATCCACACAGCGAGGGGTGATGCGCTCCAGGGAGGGCGGAACCCGAGCAACACTGTTGGACCGAACAGAAGCACATTCACAAGACGCTGCACGACTGCAGCTCGAAAACCGGTCCCGTCCGCCCCCGCGATCGCGCTGCCCAGCAGTTCCTGGAATAGCACTGGAAAGCCTTCTTGCAGTCCAGCGATCAGCCAGGGGGAGGCTCCCACCATGCCTGTGAGCAGTATCGCCGGCAACCAGACACCTCCCGGGCGATTCTCGCTCATCCTGTGCCAGCATTGAAGGAGCGACACCCCCGCCGCCAAGGAGAAGACCAGCGTCAAGCCAAATACCCAGACACCAAAACCCGTTAAGAGTGCCCACAACAGGAGGCGCCATGGCTTCAAACCCTCCCGGGCGGCATCGAACGAGTTATGCAATTGAAGCGAACCCAGTAAGAGGGCTTCGCCATAGCCGCCAAGAGAGACAGTTGTATAGAGCGTGGTGTTAACGGCGGGGATCGCCATCAGCAGGCCAGCAACCAGGACCGACCGGCATGAACCGGTGTACTTCCAGGCAAGGCCAGCCACGGTGATGATCGTGGCCGCATAGAGCATGATTTGAACATAACGAATGGATGCGGCCTGTGTACCGGCCAGGTTGAACATCCCCGCGACGAGGAGGGCATCCAGGCTTCCCATATAGGCTTGTCCATAAAAGAAGATGGGGAAATCGCCTGCGAGAATATGACGTGCCATCAAGCCGACCACTGCCTCATCCGCATTCAAAGGAAATGCATCTTGACTCAGCAGAAACAGCTTCCACAACGAGGCGATGACCGCGCACAAGCATGCTAGCGGCAGCCATGATCGTACCCCTTTACCCTTTGATGTGGTTTTGTGGGAAGCTATAATCGTTTCATGCGCATCCGTCGACATACGTTGCTTGTCCTGTGCATCGTCCTGATCGCTCTCGCGGCTCGCATCCTTCCAGGTCCCCGCACGATTGATGACGCCTATATCACCTTCAGGTATTCCCGCAATCTCCTTGCCGGCCACGGCCTTGTTTACAACCCTGGAGAGTGGGTTCTGGGCACGACCACTCCGCTCTACGCGTTCACGCAGGCAGCGCTCGGACTGCTCGTTGGCGGCAGACATGCTCCCTTCCCTGAAGTTGCCTGGCTATTTAATGCCTTTTGCGACGCGCTTGCCTGTGTGCTGCTCCTGCTCCTCGGTAGGAGAATGGGGCAGGCGGGGGCTGGCATAGCGGCCGCCCTGGTCTGGGCTATTGCGCCAATGTCGGTCACGTTCGCCATCGGCGGAATGGAAACCAGCTTCTTCGTCCTCCTGATGCTGGCTGTATTGTACTTCCATTCGGAGAAACGAACATGGCTGGGTGCCCTGTGCATGGCGCTGAGCATCCTAACCCGCCCTGATGCCCTGCTATTTGTTCTACCCGTCATCGCCGAAAGGTTTCGCACCCTCCTTCCCTCCCTGCGAGGAACGTCGGATGCCCCTCCCCTTACCTGGCGGGAATCGTTGGTATTCGTCACGCCGCTCATAGCATGGGCCGCCTGGGCGACGCATATCTACGGCAGTCCCATCCCCCAATCTGTCGCAGCAAAGGTTGCCACCTACGAACTTCCCCGCGAGGCAGCGCTCGTGCGTCTGCTCCAACATTACGCTACCCCCTTCCTCGGCCACCTCACCTTTGGCCCCATGTGGATCGGGATTGGACTCCTGCTGTTTCCCGCGCTTTTTCTCCTCGCCGCTCGGCAAATCCTGAAGAAAGACTTTCATCTGTGGCCGCTTTTCTTCTTCCCCATCGGCTACTTTCTGGCCTTTTCAATCGCGAACCCTCTCATTTTCCGCTGGTATCTTGCCCCGCCGCTTCCCGTTTACTTCCTAGGCATTTTCATCGGGATAGCCCTTCTCGGGAAAAGCTTGCGGGTCCGCGCCCTGCTTCCGACGCTCGGGATGGTCGCTCTGGCGCTTACCTTGCAGGGATGGACCCTCCACCCTGATCACGGGCCTGACCGACCAGCTCCGGAGATGGCCTATATCAAGCTTGAGCTGCTGTATGAGAAGGCTGCCCGCAGCTTGCTCGCCGAACTCGAATCAGGAGATGTGCTCGCGGCGGGTGATATCGGTGCGCTGGGCTATGTGACCGGGGTTGAGATCCTTGATACCCTTGGCCTCATCTCGCCTCAGGCCGTCAACTACTACCCACTACCCGCAGAAGCCTATGTGATCAATGTCGCGATGCCAGGCGATCTGCTTCTGGATGAACAACCGGACTACCTTGTCACCCTGGAGGTATACGGTCGAAATACCTACCTCGAGGATGCTGATTTCCAAAAACACTACGAGCTGATCAACAGCATCCCGACAGATGTGTATGGGTCCCAGGGCATGCTACTTTTTCGCAGGATCTCAGGGGATTAAGCAACAAGACCGCCGGGAGCGATCTTGTTGGTAAATCATTCGAGCAAGTAATCGGCCAATTTCCGACGGTGACCCGGATGGCGGAGGCGGCTCAATGCCTGGGCTTCGATCTGCCGCACGCGCTCGCGAGTGACCCCCATTTTCCTTCCCACTTCCTCGAGTGTATAGCTTTCCCCATCCAGCAACCCATAGCGGAGCTGCAGGATGCGAACTTCACGCGGTGGTAGGGACTCAAGCACTTCTCGGAGGTGCTCTTTAAGCAGATGGTTGGTGACCGTGTCCACCGGCGCCGGGGAATCATCATCGGGGATAAAGTCGCCCAGGACGGAATCCTCTTCTTCGTCAGTCGGGATTTCCAGCGAAAGCGGTCGCCGGGAGACTTGAATCATGTTCTCCACTTTTTTCGGAGTGACGTCCAGCTCCGCAGCCAGCTCTTCGGTTGTCGGATCTCGCCCAAGACGCTGGGTGAGCTGGTGCGAGATGCGCAGGAGTTTATTGATTTGATCCCCCATGTGAACCGGCACGCGGATGGTGCGACCTTGATCGGCGATGGCGCGGGTGACCGCTTGCCGGATCCACCAGGTTGCGTAGGTTGAGAATTTGTGTCCACGCCGGTAGTCAAATTTCTTCGCTGCGCGGATCAACCCGATGTTGCCCTCCTGAATGAGATCAAGGAAGGGTACACCGCGCCCCATATATTTCTTGGCTACGCTGATGACCAAGCGTGAGTTGGCGGTGATGAGGTGTTCACGTGCTGCCCAACCGTCTTCGATCCAACGCCGGAGTTCCCGGGTGCGTTTTCGGCTCTCGACACCTCCAGCCAACTCCTCACGGGCAAGTCTGCCGCGCTCGATGCGCTTTGCCAGCATCACCTCTTCATCAGCGGTGAGCAGAGGGACCCTGCCGACTTCCTTTAAATACAAACCGACAGAGTCATCTGCGTCAACGGAAGAGAGATAGTTGACGCGCTGCTCCTCCTCCTCGTCATCGGCATCCTCCGCCTTCGCCTCGCCCTCTTTATGTTTTGCAGCAGCTGCATCCTCGAGAATCTGGATTCCGGCCCCGATGAGGGTGGCATAGGCATCATCAAGCTGGTCCAGATCGCGTTCAGCATCTGGAAACACCTTGAGGATGTCATCAACCGTAACGTATCCCTGCTCGCGCCCTATCTCCAGCAGTTTTTCAAGACCGTCATTCTCTTCCACAGAGGATGCGGGGGGGAGTTCGCTCTCCACCTCGGGAGCTGCAGGTGTCTTGCGTTTCTTGCTCATTCCAGCTTGTAAGACCTCTCAATCGAACTACAACGCGCAGTCGCTCATGATTCCAGCATACATCGGAAAGGTAGCCCGTTGCAATCCAGAAAACAGTTACCGCTAGCACTCACATACAAATCGTATCAGCCCAAGGTTCATTTGTCTTATCCGCTTTTCATGAGCCCAATACATCAACATCACGCCAGCATGCCGTCCTGATCGGTGCGCAGCATCCATGAGCAACCTCAACCACGTTATGAGGATAGAAGAAAAAACCAGTTTGCTCGGGCTGAGGACGAATAAAAAGCACTGCGGCCCATGAGCGCGTGGCAGCAAGTGCTTTGGGTGATGTCCTTGCGCTGCTTCTTACCGGAAAACACTATACAAAAAAACAACCCTCCAAGTCAAGCACCAATCTTGCCTCTCATGCACTTCTCATACATTCGTCCTCCTTGTCCCTGTGCCTTTACACACCTTTTGGGCGTGGATATAATCATAGCTGTCTGGGGAAGTGCTGGAATTGGCAGACAGGCGTGACTTAGGATCACGTGCCGCAAGGCGTGAGGGTTCAAATCCCTCCTTCCCTACTCGGTCCCCATGATAACGCTCCTGGTTGGCCAGATCCCATTTCAGAACGCTACCGTTCTATTAAGGAAAAGAAGTTGGATATCGAAACCCGTGAATTGGAAGATCGTCAAGTTGAGTTAACGGTGAACGTCCCCGCAGAACGCGTGGAACGAGCGATGCACACCGCAGCACGCTCTCTCAGTAAAAAGACGCGTCTCAAGGGCTTTCGCCCCGGCAAAGCGCCCTACCAGGTTGTCCTCAGCCATTTTGGCGAGGACGTCGTTTTTGAGGAAGCCCTGGACAATCTCACGCAAGAGATGTACCGGGCCGCCATCGACGAAGCTGAGGTTGATCCCTTCGCTCCCGGCGCACTCGAAGAAATCGTCAGCCGCGACCCGCTGGTTCTGCGCTACTCCATACCCCTCGCACCGGAAGTCAATCTCGGTGAGTATAAAGCCATCCGTATTCCCTTCGAGCCAGCTTCGATTGAGGAAAGCGACGTCGAACAGTCCATGGATGAGTTGCTTGAGCGACGAGCCATCATCGAACCCAAAGAGGGGACGGTGGAGCCAGATGATCTGGTGATCGTCGACATCCGGGCCGAGCTGCTGGATCCTGTTGAGGATGAAGAAGCAGTCCTTTTTGACCGCAAGGGCATGGAACTCGTCGCGAGTGAGGATGTCGAATGGCCCATGCCGGGAATCGCCGACGTCCTCGTCGGGATGAGTGCAGGAGATAAAAAGGAAGTCGAACACACCTTCGATGCGGAATACCCCATAGAGAGCCTCCACGAACGCCGTGCGCGCTTCACCATCGCCTGTCAGGACATCAAGACGCGCTCACTGCCAGCGTGGGACGATGAGCTTGCACAGAGCATGGGGGAATTTGAAACCGTAGAAGCCCTCCGTGAGCAGCTTCGTGACAACCTGCAGGCTCAGGCAGATCGCAATGTGGAGGCAGAATACAGCGCCAAAATTGTCGAAGAGATGGTCGAGGCTGCAACCATCACCTACCCACCTGTCCTTCTTGAAAGCGAGATCGATCAAATGCTGGCGGAATTCGAGCAGCAATTAACCGCCCAGCACCTCACACTGGAAGACTACATCAAGATCCAACAGACCTCCATCGAAGCTATCCGCAGCGACTTCGAGCCGCAAGCCCGCGATCGCCTCGATCGCGGGCTAGCCCTCGGGCAGCTCGTGGAGGATGAGCAGCTTGACGTCACCGATGAGGATATGGAAGCCCATCTCGAGAAGATCGCCAAAGCATGGAACGGTGATCCTGAGGATGTGCGCAAGGCATTTGAAAACAAAACCAGCCGCAGGCAGCTTGAACTCGACCTTCTAACGGAAAAGGCGATGCAGTTCCTTATCGCCACTGCAAAGGGCGAGGATCCCCACGCTGTACCTGAACCGGAAGAAGATGAAGAAAGCGAAGAATCCGCCGATACTGTAGAAGACGATGCCGGTCATGCGGATGCATCACCGGCGGAGGAGCAGGTAAGCGATGAAGACGATTAATCCCGCAGCGCTGGTGCCGATGGTTGTAGAGACGAGCGGTCGTGGCGAGCGCGCCTATGACATTTACTCCCTTCTCTTGAAAGAGCGCATCATTTTCCTGGGCACCGCCATCAATGATCAGGTCTCCAACCTGATTGTTGCCCAGCTGCTGTACCTCGATAATGAGGATTCCGAACGCCCCATTCAGATGTACATCAACAGCCCCGGTGGCCAAATCTACTCCGGGCTTGCTATCTATGACACCATGCAACAAATTAACGCGCCGGTCTCCACGGTCGCTGTAGGGGTTACGGCTTCGTTCGGAACAGTCCTGCTGACAGCAGGCAAAAAAGGCATGCGCTATGCGCTTCCCCATGCCACCATCCACCTCCATCAACCGCTAGGCGGTGCACAGGGGCAAGCCACCGATATCGAAATTCAAGCCAAGGAAATCTTGCGCTTGAAAGAAGAATTGACTAGGATATTGGTGCTCCACACCGGTCAGACCGAGGAAGTTATCCTGCGTGACACAGAGCGTGACTTCTATATGGATGGTCACGCCGCACAAGAGTTCGGCCTGATCGACGAGGTGCTGCAACCGAAGAAAGACTAGGAATCGAGATAACCTATGTCGCGGGAGCGACAAACACCCTCAGACCAGAGACGTTGTTCGTTCTGCAATCGTGATGAACGCGATGTGCACCGTTTGATTGCGGGTCCCGAGGGTGTTTTTATTTGCAACGAATGCGTTGACCTTTGCCGCAACATTCTTGACGGTGAACGCGGGGGCTCCCCAGGGAAAGGCATCCTTGGCGAAGACATCACGCTTTCGCCGCACGATATCTTCGCCCGCCTGGAGGAGTATGTCGTCGGACAGCAAAGCGCAAAGCGTGTGCTTTCGGTCGCTGTGTACAATCACTATAAACGCATCGCCAATCGTGGCAAATCGGGCGTCGACCTCGATAAAACCAACATCCTGCTCGTGGGTCCGACGGGATGCGGAAAGACGCTCCTCGCGCAGACCCTCGCTCGCAGCCTGGAAGTGCCCTTCTCCATTGCCGATGCGACCGCCCTCACCGAGGCCGGGTACGTCGGGGAAGATGTGGAGAACATCCTCCTGCGGCTGCTCCAGGCTTCCGACTACAGTGTTCCCCGCGCCGAGCGTGGGATTGTCTACATCGATGAAATTGATAAAATCGCCCGCAAGTCCGGCGACAACCCCAGCATCACGCGCGATGTCTCCGGCGAAGGCGTGCAGCAAGCACTCCTTAAAATCATCGAAGGCGCCGTGGTGAATGTACCACCTCAGGGAGGGCGCAAACACCCTCAGCAGGAATTTATCCAGGTCAACACCAAGGACATTCTGTTTATCTGTGGTGGAACCTTCGATGGGTTGGCTGAGATCGTCGCAAAGCGCATCGATGTGCGCGGCCCCATGGGCTTTGCGCATCAACTTGCCAACCGTGATGTTGATCAGATGGAAGACAATGAAATCCTGCGAATGATCACACCGGATGACCTGATGCGGTTCGGGATGATCCCTGAACTTGTCGGCCGGCTTCCGGTGCTCTGCAATGTCGATCCCCTGGACAAAGACGCACTAAGAAGAATTCTCACAGAACCCCGGAACGCTCTTTCACGTCAGTACCAGCGTCTATTTGAGATGGACAATGTGCAGCTTGAATTCAGTGAGGACGCCTTCGATGCCGCCGCCCAGCTGGCCATCGAACGCGAAACGGGGGCACGCGGCTTGCGGTCGATTATCGAGGGCACCCTGCTTGATGTCATGTACGAAATTCCCTCGAGTCCGGAAATTCACAAAGTGATTGTCGATGCTGATTCCATCCTCGGGCATGGATCTCCTCAGTTGTTCAGTCAGGAAGACACCCCCATCAGCAAGGATGATAAATCCCTTCCGGACGCAGCCTGAACGTCCCACTTCTCTACATTGAGAGGAACAGCCATGCTCCGAATCGCAACCTTTTCACTCGCTGCCTACGATCCTGCCGAGGAAGCCTGGGGAATTGCCGTGGCTTCCAAGTTCCCGGCGGCTGGTGCCGTGGTGCCCTGGGCGCGCGCCGGGGCAGGAGCCGTAGCCACTCAATCCTATGCCAACACCAGCTTCGGACCACGCGGTTTGGAACGTATGCAGCGCGGTCTATCCGCACCCTCTGTGCTGAAAGAGCTTCTCGATGCCGACCCTGAGGCCGCCCAGAGACAGGTGGGGATGATCGATTCTGCCGGTTCACCCGCCACTTTCACCGGCAGCGAATGTATCCCATGGGCCGGCGGCCGAACCGGAGACCACTTCGCCATGCAGGGAAACATCCTCACCGGCGAAGAGACCCTCGAGGCGATGGAGGAAGCATTCCTCAGCTCCGACGAACCCTTCCCCGAACGTCTCCTGACCGCGCTCCTTGCAGCGGACCGTGCCGGCGGCGACCGTCGCGGGCGACAGAGCGCCGCCCTCCTGGTTGTGAAGGCAGAAGGCGGTTACGGCGGTTTCAACGATCGGTGGATCGATTACCGGGTAGACGACCACCCAGACCCAATTCCCCAGCTGCAGCATCTTCTTTCCCTCCACCGTCTCTACTTTGGATCGAGTGAGCCTGAAGAGCAGCTTCCGCTGGAAGGTGAAACCCTCGACCAACTGATCACCATCCTACACAAACTTGCTTATTTACCTTCCGACGTTACGGCGTTAAATCCCACTGCCATGAAAGCGCTGCGCCGCTTTATCGGAAATGAGAATTTTGAGGATCGAACCAATCTCGACCAGCACACGATCGATCTCCCCGTCTTCACCTATCTCATGAAGAAATACGGGTAGAATCCCCTTTGCTACAGGGTACAATAGCGGTGAGGTTGCAGGGCGGCTGAAGGCAGCCGTCCTGTCCATTCAGGCTAGGAATGGAGAGGAGCACGTGTGACCGTTTCACTAAAGACAATTCAAGGCATTGTCATCGACATGGATGGCGTATTGCGCAGAGGTGGCAAGACCCTTCCTGGTGTCCAGGCTTTCTTCAAGACGCTGCGGGAAAAGCAGATGCGGTACATCCTCGCTACCAACAACTCCACGGTCACGCCCGACTCCGTCGTGAGGTTGATGAACGGAATCGGTGTGAGCATCCAGCCGGAAGAGATGATAGGCTCTGCGCAAGCCACAGCATCCTACTTGCAGCAAACGTATCCTTCCGGCACCAGGATGATCCTGCTCGGGGAGGAAGCGCTACACACAGCAATCCTCGCCGCAGGCTTTTCCATCGTCGATGATCCGCTCAAAGCTGAGGTCGCCGTTTCCGGCTTCAACCGCCAGGTAGACTACCGCCTGCTCACGCAGATGGCGATTGCTCTGCAAAACGGTGCGGCCTTCGTTGGCACCAATCCCGACAAGAGCTTTCCCCTTGAGACCTGGAATGCCCCGGGAAACGGCGCGATGATTGCAGCGCTTGAAGCCACCACCGGTTTACGCCCGACCATCATCGGGAAACCGGAGCCCCATTTGTATGTGCAATGCTTGCGTCGTATGGGCACCACGCCTGAGACCACCCTGGCCCTCGGTGACCGTCTTGATACAGACATACTCGGCGGGCAGCGCGCCGGGATGCCTACCGCGCTAGTGCTGACCGGGATCTCCTCCCGGGATGATATTCAGCCCAGCGGGATCCAGCCTGACTGGGTCTTTTCCGGGCTCCCTGAACTGACACAGGCACTTCAGAACGCATGAACGAAAACGAGCGCCCCCTGTTCTTCGATCTGGATCTCGCTGCGCTGCAGGAGCGGCTGCGAAGTTGGGGAGAACCTGCCTACCGTGCGGCCCAGATCTGGCAAGCCGTCTACCAGCAGTTCCATTTTCAGCCGCAGCATATGACGACCCTGCCACTCTCACTGCGCAGCAAGCTGGCGAGCAGCATCCGTTTTACATCCCTTGATCCAGTGAAAGAACGCTCCACCCCGGACGGCGCAACCCAGAAAATCCTCTTCCGCCTGGACGATAACCGTGATATCGAGAGCGTGCTGATGCGTTACGATCAGCGGAGGACGACCTGTATCTCCACCCAGGCGGGATGTGCAATGGGATGTACATTCTGTGCAACCGGCCAGATGGGATTCTTGCGTAACCTTTCCGCTGGCGAAATCGTTGAACAGGTGATGTTTTTTGCTGCGATGCTCCATCGAGAAGCGGACCATCTCACCAATGTTGTCCTTATGGGCATGGGAGAACCGTTTGCAAACTACAATGCAGTGATGCAGGCTATCGACCGACTGCATAACCCGGATGGCTTCAATATGGGAGAGAGGCGTTTTACGATATCCACCGTGGGGCTTGTGCCGCAGATCCTTCGCTTCGCCTCGGAGCAGCGACAGATCAACCTTGCAGTCTCACTGCATGCCGCCACAGACGATCTCCGCAGCCAGATGATGCCCATCAACCGCAAATATGGTCTTGAAGAGCTGATGGATGCCTGCCGAAGCTACGTGGACACGACTCATCGACGCGTAACCTTTGAATGGGCGCTCATACGCGGCGTCAACGATGGACTCGATCAGGCGGATGCCTTTATCGCACGGGTGAACCGATTACGCTGTCATGTCAATCTCATCCCGCTCAATCCCACACCGGGATACGGAGCCGCCCCTTCCGAACCGGCACAGGTCGAAACCTTCCAGCGTCGACTGCTCGACCATCACATTCCCTGCACAGTCCGGCTGCGCCGCGGGATCGACATCCAGGCGGGTTGTGGCCAGCTTGCCATTGCGGAAACACCTTCATGAGCACCTTCAAAGACCAGGTGAGTGTGTCATGAGGACCCTTGTCGATGCGGTGAAACCCAAGAGTCCACTGCGAAGGGTAATCGCCAGGAACGGAGAAGTGTGCGCTCCTTGTCAACCAACGGCCCGAAAGGTATCATTCACATGATGACGAAGAAGGATATTCTCGCTGCATCGATTCTGTCTGCCGATTTCGGTCAGCTCGCAACGGAAATTAAGACTGTTGAGGATGCCGGCGCGGATTGGATCCATGTGGACATTATGGATGGGCATTTCGTCCCTCAGATTGCCTTAGGGCCCGTGCTTCTGCGCGCGTGTCGAGCAGCTGCAACTTGCCCGCTTGATGTGCATCTGATGGTTGAAAACCCGGACAAGCGGCTTGAGACCTATGTGGAGGCTGGCGCTGATTGGCTTTCGGTACAGGTGGAAACATCACCGCATATCGATCGTGTGCTGCGACGGATCCGTGAGTTAGGCGCACATCCCGGCATCGTGCTCAACCCTGGCACACCCGCAGCCTCCATCAAGGAGATTATCCATCTGGTGGATCTGGTGCTCGTCATGACCGTTAATCCGGGGTATTCCGGGCAATCCTTTCTTGGCTCAGTGATGCACAAGGTCTGTGAAATACGCACCATGCTGGACGAGGCCGGCTCCAAAGCCCGTCTGGAAGTCGATGGCGGGATTTCAGCGGAAACGGTTTCGCAGGCGCTAGCCGCCGGAGCTGACACCTTCGTCGCTGCAAGCGCTATCTTCAAACACACTGAGGGACCGGCGGCGGGTACGCGGGCATTAATCGAAGCGATTCAGGCTGCTCGGGGTTAATACGCATGAAAAAAGCCGCTTGCAGCGGCTTTTATCAGAACAAGTCTTTTACAGCATTCAGGCGCGAGCAAGTCGTTTGATGCACTTTGCGCACAGAGTCTTCTGAACGAGGCGGCCATTTTCCATCACGCGGACTTTCTGCAGGTTGGGCTGGAACGTCCGCTTCGTTGCCTTCATCGAGAAGCTGCGACTCTGACCAAATTTCGTGCTCTTGCCGCAATGTTCGCATTTTGCCATCGAACACTCCTTTCAAGGAGAGACATATCTTGGGGAACGCTGGAAATCATACCACAGGTCGTAGTTGCCTTCAAACCCGATTGGGGAATTCGGAGGGTACCATCCATGGCTGCTGAACACAAACCAAGTGGGCATATCATGATCGCCCCCCATGCCATCGCGACCATCGCCTCTCATGCCGCATTGTCTTCGTATGGTGTAGTGGGGATGGCTTCCAAGAACCTCGTGAACGGCATTGCCCGTGCCCTGGCACTTGATCCTTCCCACGGTATCCGTGTCAACACGGCGCAGGGTGAAATCCGAATTGACGTCTTCGTGATGGTGGAATATGGAACCCGTATCTCTTCAGTAGCCCGGAGTGTTGCTAATAACGTCCGTTACCAAGTGGAAAAAGCCATCGAACGACCTGTGACCGCAGTTAACGTCCATATCCAGGACCTGCGGATTAGCAATGTGGATTGATGTGGATTGATGTGATGACAATAACTAACAAAGCTATCGAGGACGAACTTCGCTTGAAGCTTGCCGAACAGTACGCCGTCCTTGATGGCCGCACATTTCAGGAGTTCCTCCAGGCCAGCCTGATATGGCTCAAAGCCAACCAGCAGGTTGTCAATTCCCTGAACGTCTTCCCCGTACCGGATGGCGACACCGGAACCAACATGGTATTGACCCTGCAATCCGCGATGGAAGAACTCAACAATCTCGAGGAGCACGACATCAGCGACATCGGACATGCGATTGCTCACGGCGCGTTGATGGGTGCGCGTGGCAACTCGGGCGTCATCCTTTCCCAGATTTGGCGTGGTTTCGCCCGGGCGCTGGATGATCTGGAAGTCATGAATGCTGCTGTCTTCGTGCAAGCGCTCCAAGAGGCGCGCGACACCGCCTATAAGGGCGTGGTGCGTCCCGTCGAAGGAACCATTCTTACAGTCTCATCCGATATCGCTTCTGCGGCAGCAAAAGCGCACGAGAGCGGCGTGGACTCGGTCTTTGCCCTTCTCGAGCATGTGGTTGAGGCTGCCGATCTTTCCGTACAACATACCCCCGAGCTCCTACCCGTCCTCAAGGAAGCAGGGGTCGTCGACAGCGGCGGGAAAGGCCTCTTCTTCATCATGGAAGGTATGCTGCGCTACGCCTACGATCAACCCTTGGATCAACCCATCACTGAGGTGCAACCGCTCGACGCGCTGCAAATCAATGATGCGGCTGAAACGATTGAACCCGGACAGGATTGGGAAGTTGTTGTCGATTTTCACCCACAGGCAGAGCTGGACCTCGGGCGTTTCTATTCCGGACTGGAGGAACTGGGAACATCCATTCAAATGGGCGAAGGTGATGGCATGTATCGCATGCATATCCATGTCCCTGATAAGTCGGAGTACCGCACGATCGACTACGTCAAGAACTTTGGTACGATCACCAACATCGCCATTGAAAACTTGATGCTCCAGGTCGGCGGCCGCAAGGGGGTTGAGGACATCTCCTCACTCGAACTGGAGGAAATCCAGGCCGACGAAATCGCCGTCGTCGCTGTCGCGCCCGGATACGGACTGGCGCGTGTATTTGCAAGTCTGGGTGTCGCTGCCCTTATTGAGGGTGGTCAGACGATGAATCCCAGCACACAGGAAATCATCGCCGCCTTCGAAGATTTACCCTCTCAACAGATTATTATCCTGCCCAATAATAAAAACATCCTCCTTGCCGCACAGCAAGCTGTGGAGTTGTCGGTTAAGCAGGTTAAAGTGGTGCCATCGGTGTCTGTTCCGGAAGGGATTGCCGCCATGTTCGCCTACGAAAAAGATGGTGATCTGGAGCCGGTTGCCAAGGCGATGCAAGCCGCGCTGGATGAGATACAAACCATTCAGATTACCACAGCCACACGTACCGTTGAGATTGACGACGTACAGGTTAAGGAGGGCCAGGTCATCGGTCTACTGGAAAACAAACTTGCCGCTGCCGGCGACGAGATCCAGGATGTCCTTGATCACGTCATGGAAAAAGCCATGTTGGAGGATATCGAACTCATCACCCTCTACTATGGCGAGAACTACACCGAGGAAGAAGCGCAGAAAACCGCTGAGCGTATGATGTCGAAATTCGAGGGAATCGAAGCCGAAGTTCACGCCGGAAACCAGCCACATTATCAACTTATCATTTCACTCGAGTAGCCCATGAGCCGAGTCCACATCGTAACTGACGGGTCTGTTCACTTTACATCTTCACACTACCTTCGCCATTATCCCGTTCACATCCTCCCCCTCCAGGTGCGTTGTGGAGGCCAGGTCGTTGAGGAAAGCCCGCTCAACGATCCAGTGCCCCTCACCCCTTTTCTCGAACCTGGCCCGGAAGCGTTGAGCATCATCCCCCCCAGCGTCGACGAGTTCACATCCCTCTACGAAGAGCTGGGAGCACAATTCAACCAGATCATTTCCATCCACTGCTCCTCCGCCTTGAACGGAACGTATGAAAATGCCTACGCGGCAAGTCAGCGGTTCCTAGGGCGTTTTGACATCCAGGTGATTGATTCGGAGTCCGTATCTATTGGACTGGGAATGCTGGTGCAGTGCGCCATGGAAGCCAGCGCCCGACGTGAAAAGTTGGATGCCATCGTACGACAAGTGAGGGGACGCATTTCGAACCTCTACATGGTCTTCTTCCTTGAAGACCTTTACTACCTGGAGCGAAACCATCTCATCAGCCGATCACAGGCCATCCTCGGCAACATGCTCGGGATCATCCCCTTCCTCACCATGGAGGAAGGCCAGCTTGTTCCTATGGAGAAAGTGCGCACCCGCTCGCGCGCCATCGAAAAAATCATTGAATTTGCGTGTGAATTTAACGACGTGCATCAAATGGGGCTTCTGCAGAGTGACATCACCCCGAGTCCGGAAAGCCGTGCTGTATCCGATCGCTTGCAATCTCTCTTCCCCGGACAGCGCATTTTCATTGCCAACTACGGCCCTTTGCTCTCATCCTTCGTTGGCCCCAACAGCTTTGGGATCGTCATCCTTGATTCCCTGGATGAGAACAACGGATGATGGTTACGCCGTCTGAAACCGCCATTGTCACAGATAGCACCGCGGACATTCCACCCCAGCTTGCTTCACGGTATCATATCGAAGTCGTCCCGGCCGTACTCACCATCAATGGTCAATCCTATCAGGACGGGCGAGATTTCAATCGGCGGGCGCTGTACGAATCGATGGACGGCATGCAGCACCTCCCCACGACAGCCACGCCTGCAGCTGGTGTATTCGAGACGACCTACCGCAGACTTCTCAAGATGGGCGCGAAAAACATCATCTCCATTCACGTATCAAGCAAACTCAGCGGAATGCTGAATGCTGTCCATCAGGCTGCTGGTGCTATCGGGTCATGCGTCCACCCCATCGACAGCGGGCAAGTCTCCCTTGGACTTGGTTTCCAGGCGATTGAACTGGCCCAGCTGGCACAGGAAGGTGCTGCGCTTGACCACCTGCTTCAGCTCGCCGACAGCCTTCGAAAGCGTGTGCGTACCATTGCCGGTATCGACAGTCTTCAGTTCCTGCGCAGGAGCGGGCGTGTGAGCTGGCTGCGCGCCGAAATCGGGCTCCGCCTGCGCCTGCGACTGGTGCTTGAAGTGATCGATGGCGACGTTGTCCGACATTCGATCGCGCGAACCAGACGGCAGGTGATGACCAAGCTTCTCCAGGAAGCCCACACTTGGCAGCCGTTGCGGCGTCTGGCCATCCTCCATTCCGGCATCCCCTCCCTGGCCGAAGAGTTGCTGGATAGACTCTCCAGCGCAGCACAGGTAGCACCCTTCATGGTCGATGTCACAACGGTCATCGGGGCGCATGTGGGACCGCGCTCCATTGGTCTCGCTGGATTGCTTCCGTAATATCTGGCACAAATCGCCCAACACCTTTATTATTGTTCCTATGAACTCAGCCATACAAAAATTCCTGAATTACTCCCGCCTGGAAGCTCAACGAGGATTTGATAACCGAGCCGTCGTAGGCGGACTCGAGAATATGCTGGAACCGTGGGAAGCCGAAGCCAGGGAAACCCGGCTTCCTGAGCACTTGATACAGCTCATCACGGGGCGCCTGCGAGATTATGCGCGCTTGAGCGCCGATTCGCGGGCTGAAATGTTAACGGGGCTCTGGAACCGCATTGAACAGGACATCCCCGAGACGCGCGGCTCCTATTCACCCGACCCCGCTCGCCTGATAAAGAAACCAGCGCCCAAACCACCGACAGCTGGAGAGCCGGCGTCGGAAAGGCCAACAGCAGTACAAACGGAATCAACCTCTGCCTCTCCGCAAGCGCCTCAACCCGCAAGGGACAGCACGCCAAAGGATCCTGAAGAGGGAGCGGAACTACCTGCCAAAGCGGAGGTCTCGCCAAGCGAGGCTGTGGATGAGGAACCGGAAGTACCTGCTGAACCTCCTGCAGCATTAGGCGCGCCCCTTACCACCATTTCCGGGATTGGACCACGCTCTGCGAAGACGTTGAAGAAATTGGACCTTGAATCGCTCGGGGATTTGCTCTGGCATCTGCCCCGTCGCTACGATGACTACTCGCAATTAAAAACCATAAACAAACTGTGGTACGGCGAAGAGGTCACGATCATCGGCACCGTGGAGAAGGTGCATGTGCGCAAGGTCCGCAACCGGAAACTCTCCATCATTGAAGCCGTGGTTTCTGATGGTACGGGCTCAATCCGTGTCACCTGGTTCAACCAGCAATGGATCGCCAAGCGGCTTTCCTCAGGTGATCCAATTGTCCTCTCAGGCAAAATCGACCAGTATCTGGGCAGGCTCGTGATGAAGAGCCCCGACTGGGAAATGCTCGAACGGGAAAACCTTCATACCAACCGCATTGTCCCTGTCTACCCTCTCACGGCAGGCATTCACCAGAAGTGGCTTCGCAAGGTGATCTACGCGATCGTCGATCGCTACGCGAAACGCATCCCCGACCCTCTCCCCGCCTCCATTCGCTCTTCTGCTGCTGTGGAACCCCTCCCGCGCGCCTTGCGCCAGATCCATTTCCCGGACGACTGGGATTCCCTCCACAAGGCGCAGCAGCGCTTGAGTTTTGATGAACTGTTTCTCCTGCAGCTTGGAGTCATTCGGCAGAAGCGTGCGTGGGAAGAGCTCCAGACGCGGCCGTTTGAGATCGAGGATACCTGGCTGGATAGCTTCACATCCGCGCTGCCATACACGCTGACCGACGCACAGCACCGCGCCCTGAAGGACATCCGTACAGACCTGGCAGCGCCCAAACCGATGAACCGCCTGCTGGAAGGTGATGTTGGATCGGGTAAGACCATTGTCGCAGCAGCTGCCATTGGCATCACTGCCGCCAACCAGGCGCAATCCGCCATCATGGCACCCACCAGTATCCTTGCCGAACAACACTTCCACACCCTCAGCGAGGTTCTACCGAGCGCTGCCGGCATCGACGCAGGTGCGATCCGGCTTCTGATCGGCGCCACACCTGAGGCGGAAAAATCCGCCATTCGTGAAGGGCTTGCCGATGGCAGCATCGTTGCTGTGGTCGGGACGCACGCCTTGCTCGAAGATCCCGTTACATTCGACCAGCTTGGGCTTGTGATTATCGATGAGCAACACAGATTTGGTGTCGAGCAGCGCGCCCAGCTGCGCGCGAAAGGTGAGAACCCCCACCTGCTTGTGATGACAGCCACACCCATCCCGCGCTCACTTGCGCTGACGGTCTATGGCGATTTGAATTTGAGCGTGATCGATGAGATGCCCCCGGGGCGGCAACCGATTGAAACGCACGTCTTCCTGCCCTCAGAACGTCTGCGCGCTCACCGCTTCATCATCACGCAGCTCGAAAAGGGCCATCAAGCCTTCATCATTTTCCCCCTTGTTGAAGAATCCGAGAAAGTGGATGCGAAAGCCGCCGTCGAGGAACATAAAACGCTGCAGGAAGGGATCTTCCATCCGTACCGTCTTGGATTGCTTCACGGTCGCATGAAACCAGAAGAGAAAGAAGCTGTGATGCAGCAGTTTCGCCATCAGGAGCTCGACATTCTGGTCTCGACCTCGGTCGTCGAGGTCGGTGTCGATGTTACCAACGCGTCCGTCATTCTGATTGAGGGCGCGAATCGTTTCGGTCTTGCCCAGCTTCATCAGTTCCGCGGGCGTGTAGGAAGAGGCCCCATGCAGGCCTACTGCATCCTCATACCGGACAGTGAAGATGAGGGTGAAAACCAGCGTCTTGCCGCCATGGAGCGCACGAGCGACGGGTTCGAACTCGCCGAGTTGGACCTGAATCAACGCGGCCCCGGCGACTTCCTGGGCACTCGACAATCCGGTTTTCTCGATTTACGCCTAGCACGACTCAGCGACGTCGTCATGATCGAGAAAGCACGGCGTGAGGCGGTCCGCTTGGTTGATGATGACCCCAACCTTGAAAAGCCAGAACATGCCTTCCTTTCAAAGGAGCTTGACCGCTTCTGGAATGTCGCTCGAGGAGAAAGAAGCTAATGGTTCGTGCCGTCTTTCCTGGAACGTTCGATCCCATCCATAACGGTCATATCGACATCGCTCGCAGGGCAGCCAAGCTTTTTGACGATGTGGTTGTCGCCGTCTATGACAAACCACAGAAAACGCTCCTGTTCCAACCGGAAGAACGACTGGAACTTGCGCGCAAAACCTTTGTGAATGATCCATCGATTTCGGCTACGCTCTTTAGCGGATTGACCGTGGACTTCTGCCGCAAGAATGATATCCAGGTCATTGTACGCGGTTTGCGGGTTTTCTCCGACTTTGAACATGAATTCCGCATGGCGCTTGCCAATCATCACCTCGCCCCGGAGATTGAAGTCGTCGCCCTCATCACCAGCGAGGAACACAGCTTCCTGTCCGGTTCGACCGTGAAAGAAATCGCCTTACTCGGCGGCGATGTGTCCGAATTTGTGCCGGCGCATGTTCAGCTGGAAATCTCGGAGCGCTTTGCAAGCGGCGAGAATGATGTTCCCATGGTTTCGCTGCGGGACTGAAGCGATTGACCGCGTTAGCGGTTCGGTGTACCCTTCGATTCACCCACACCGCCCTGCTTTGCTGTTAAGTCCCGCCACCGATTTCGGAGGGGAAGATGGACATCCTGCACCTAGTTGACCGCCTGGAAGAATTATTCAATCAGAGTCGTCCCATCCCCCTCACGCATAATGTGATCGTCGATGAGGACCGCATGCTGGAAATCATCGATCAAATGCGAATCTCCATTCCTGAGGAAGTCAAAGAAGCGCAGCAAGTATTCGCACAGCGGGATAGGGTTCTAGCTCAGGCGCAGGAGGAAGCCAACCGCACAATCGCTCTGGCCAAGAAGCAGGCGGAGGAACTCACAAAGCGTGATTCGATTGTTGAAGGCGCCAACCGCCGAGTGGAACACATCATTGATCAAGCTAAAGCCGATGCAGAACTGGTGCGGCAGGAGGCTGATGAGTATGTGATTGAAGCGCTAAGCGCGCTGGAAGCAGAGGCCACCAAGATCCTCAACCAGGCTCGTAATGGCATTGCCACCCTGCGAACTGAGCGACAGATGCAAACCCAGTCGTTCGATGAACATGAAGAACCACCCGAGGAGGGCGCATAACCACGCGCTTGCGGCATCATTCAGAAAACCCGCCTCAAGGCGGGTTTTCTGTTTATCCCTGCAGGACGTCCGTGGCTGCACGCCTGGCAGCCGCATGTGCCCCAGCCGCGTGGATGAACGCCTTAAAGAGCGGATGAGGACGTGTTGGACGGGATAGAAATTCAGGGTGGAACTGCGTCCCAAGCATAAAGGGATGCCGGGCGAGTTCAACAACTTCCACGAGTTTGCCATCCGGGGACACGCCCGAATAGACCATGCCAGCCTGGGCAAGGCGTTCCCTATAGGCGTTGTTGAATTCCCAACGATGGCGATGACGCTCATGTACCTCGGCTTGACCGTACGCCTTCCCTGCAAGGGTATCTGATTTGAGTACGCACGGATACAGGCCAAGCCGCATGGTTCCACCCATATCGCTCACATCGCGCTGTTCCGGCAGCAGGTCGATCACGGGGTGAGCCGTAGTGGGATCAAACTCCGTTGAATTGGCATCCATGTCCCCATAGACATGTCGGCAAAACTCAATCACCATCGTCTGCATTCCGAGGCAGAGGCCGAAATAGGGGATGCCATCTTCACGCGCCACGCGTGCCGCTGCCACTTTGCCCTCCACACCGCGCACCCCGAACCCTCCCGGCACAACGATGCCGTCGACATCGTGCAGCAGGTCGTGCCCCCGACCTTTCTCCAGATCAGCCGCATGTATCCAGCGAATATCATCGCAGACCGCCTCGGATAGCGCTGCATGCCGGATGGCTTCTTTCACGCTCATATAGGCATCATGCAGCTCGACATATTTCCCGACCAGCGCGATGCGCACGCGGGAGTTGTCTTCCCTGGCTCGTTGGACAAGCGCATTCCATTCATCCCACTGAGGCTCCCGCCGCGTTTCAAGCCGGAGCCGCTCCATAATGAGCTCTGCGACATTGCGCGCTTCCATCAACAGGGGAACTTCGTACAGCACAGGTGTGGTCTTCAGGGGAATCACCGCCCTGGCTTCAACGCCGCAGAAAAGGGCAATCTTCTCACGGAGTTCGGCATCCACATCATAATCGGATCGGCTGATAATCATGTCCGGCTGGATGCCAATCGAGCGCAGCTCCTGGACAGAATGCTGCGTGGGTTTGGTTTTTAATTCGCCAGTGGCTCCAATATGCGGCAGCCAGGTCACATGGATGTAATACGAGTTGTCTGGCCCGAGCGAAGCCCGCATCTGCCGCAGTGCTTCCAGGAACGGTAGTGACTCAATATCTCCAACCGTCCCCCCAACCTCAACAACCACGACCTCCGCGCCTGTCTCCTTTGGCACGAGCGCAATGCGCCGTTTGATCTCATTGGTAATGTGTGGGATAACCTGTATGGTCCCCCCAAGGAAATCGCCCCGTCGTTCACGGGCGATCACCTCTGAGTAAATCTGACCGGTGGTGACATTGCAGTTGCTGTTCAAGCTGGTGTCGATGAAGCGTTCATAGTGGCCCAGGTCAAGATCCGTTTCCGCCCCATCATCGAGCACATACACCTCCCCATGCTGATAGGGATTCATCGTACCGGGGTCCACATTAATATAGGGGTCCAGCTTCTGCATGGAGACGGACAATCCTCTCTCCTTAAGAAGCCGACCAATGGCAGCGCCGGTGACACCTTTCCCCACAGAACTGACAACGCCTCCGGTCAAGAAAATGTACTTGGTCATGGACGGCACCACCTTGAGTCACATTGAGAGGCGGGGAGGGATGCTCCGCATCTCCTCCCCGCCAGGGTTCTTGCTTATCGTTATGCCTCTCTCGGCATCGGTATCATTGAATCATCTTCCGCAAATCGGTCACCGCTCGCCGCATTTCGAGCAACACGAGACCGAGCTTGGCTTCTTCCCGGGCGAGGGCAGTGAGGACGGCATCCATGCCAACAGACATAATGAGGACATAGCCTGACTCACCATGGATGTAGACCTCATCCAGTTCACCGCGCGCGAGTTCGCCTGCGATTCGTTCCCCGAGGCTGAGCATGGCAGCTGACATCGCAGCGACGCGATCCTCCTCGACATTCGCAGGAAGCGCAGCGGCGATGGTGAGCCCATCGATGCTGACGACAGCCGAGGCTTCCACGTCCGGCGTCACCGCCTGCAGTTCAACGAGGCGGTCGACAATCAGGTCTGTTCCGCTTTTTTCCATGCTGGCCTTCTACGATTCTCCAGGAACGCTGGCGAGTTTACCATAGCGGTTGAATCGGAGCAAGCGGGAAGGTCTCTGTGTGCTCCAGCTTGAGCTCCCTACAGCGACCAGCGCTTAGCGCAGGCCGGGCAGCAACTCAACGACCATCTCCCCCGCTTCAAGATCCACTCGCTTGATGACCGATTGAATGGCGGGGAGCAGGATGTCGTCTCCCTCCGCATTGCGCACGATATAGACGTCATTGGCCCCGGTTTCAAGGATGTCCACCAGCGTGCCAAGTTCCTCACCGTCCACGGTTCGAACGGGGAGACGAAGCACCTGGAAATAGTAGTATTCCCCTTCAGCAAGCGGGGCAAGATCATCCACTGCGATGAATACCTCTTGCCCGCGCCAGACTTCGGCGCCTTCGCGATCGATGCAGCCTTCCAGCTTCAACAGGCAACGCTTCTTGTGTATACGTACATCGGCCACCACGACCGCCGTCTTTTTTTCACCGAGATACACCGTCGTTCCGGGCACAAGGCTGCGGAATTGAGCTGAGTCTGAATCAACAACCAGCGCGCCCTTCACACCATGAGGACGCACAACGCGCCCAACCGCAAAGAAATCCTTCTCTGGTCGGGCGCGCAGATTGGCCTTACTCATCCTTGCTGTATGATGTCAAGCGTGGTCCGCAAGCCTTTTCGGGCGGCTGCAACACGCATCAAGGCACGCATGGCGTTGGCCACGCGGCCCCGGCGTCCGATCACCCGCCCCATATCTTCCTCAGCGACTTTCAAGGACACGTGGACGTCCCTGCCGTAGGTTCGTTCGGTCACATCGACCTCGGTGGGAACATCGACGAGTGATTTCGCCACGAACTCAACGAGTGCTTTCATCGTTCCTGCCTCCCGTTTCTACGTCGCCGCATGGAACTGAACACGCAAGACGAGCGTTTCAGGCAGTGCGACCTCAGTCTTCCTCTTTATCCGCATCAGCGTCGTCGTCGGCTTCGTCTTGAGCCTCATCCTCAGCTTCTTCGGCTTCTTCGGATTCTTCGGATTCTTCAGCTTTTGCCTCTTCGGCATCGTCGGATTCTTCGGTGTCAGCCGCATCAGCCTCGGCTTCGGTAGCTTCTTGCGGTGCCGCTTCAGCAGCTTCCTCGGCAACCTCTTCGGCATCCTCCTTGGAAGCCTCTTCCGGGGTTTCCACCTCGGGAGCGGATTCTTCCTTGGGCTCAGCGCCAGCAGGCTTGGAAGCTTTCTGACGTGCACCGACGAGATCATCACGGCGAGTGCGAGGATCGACCTCCACATGTGCTTCTTCCGCTTCAGCCAGCAGCTTTTCGAGGGATTCACCGCCCTTGAAGCGCTCCCAGCGATCGAGAGCACCAGAAGTACGCATCAGTTTCAGCATCGAATCAGATGGCTGTGCACCATTCTTCATCCAGTGAAACAGCCGCGCCTCATCGATCTCAATCGTCGCGGGTTCTGTGCGCGGGTTGTAGTTGCCGATGATTTCCAGGAAACGGCCGTCTCGCGGGCTTTCCTTATCGGCGACGACAATTCGGTAACTGGGTTGATGTCTTGCGCCCACTCGGCGCAGTCGTATACGAACCATGTTGGTAATCTTCTCCTTTTGGATTAGAAGTGCACGAGGACCAGGAGGGAGGGATCCTGGAAAGGAGATACAGGACCGCCTGGTACCAAGAAGCGACGTTATCGCAACCCATGAATTATACCGCTATTTCCGCGACCTCCAAGCCTTTTCAACATTTTCTGCATTTCCCGGAACTGTCGCAGAAGCTGGTTGATCTCTTGTACATCAGTGCCAGAACCGGCTGCGATCCGTCGCTTCCTGCTGGCATTCAGCATCCTTGGGTTACGGCGTTCGGCTGGAGTCATCGAACGGATGATGGCTTGTGTTCGACGGAGCTGCCTGTCCAAATCACGAACAGGCTGTCCGGCACGCATCCCGCTGATGCCGGGTACCAGGTCCAGCAGCTTGTCCACAGGTCCCATCTGCTGCATTTGTCCCAATTGTTCCCCGAAATCTTCCAGGGTGTACCGCCCTGAAAGCATGCGTTCCGCCTGAGCTGCGGCTTCCTTCTCTTCGAAAGCCTGCTCTGCCTTCTCAATCAAGGAGACCACGTCCCCCATGCCGAGAATACGGGACGCAAGACGCTCAGGCTCGAAGCGCTCTAACGCATCCCGGCTTTCACCGGTGCCGATGAATTTAATGGGAACACCGGTGATTGAACGCATCGAGATGGCTGCCCCACCTCGTGCATCGCCATCCATCTTGGTGAGGATTAACCCGGAAATACCAAGCCTCGCATGAAAACCGCGCGCGATGTTCACAGCCTCCTGTCCTGTCATGGCATCAGCAATCAACAATATTTCGACCGGTTCGACACGTTTCTGAATCTGCTCCAGTTCCAGCATCAGTTCGTCGTCGAGCTGTGAGCGTCCCGCTGTATCGAGAAGCAGAACACTGACCCCCGAAGCGGAGGCTTTCTGCAATGCCCGCTCACACAGCTCTGGCGGAGCCACGCCCTCCTCGGTATAAACAGGCACATCCTCTTCCCGACCAAGAACCTGCAGCTGGTGGACAGCTGCCGGGCGATAGGGATCCGCCGCGACCATGGCTACACGCTCGCCATTACCCCGTAAATGACGTGCAAGTTTGGCTGCCGTCGTGGTCTTCCCGGAACCTTGCAGCCCAACGAGCATCACCACACGCGGTTTCCTCCCCTTCAACAAGAGCCTTCCCGGTTCACCCAGGGTTCGGGTCAGCTCCTCATGGATCGCCCTGATGACCTGCTGGGAAGGATTCAGCGCACGCGAGATCTCCTCACTCAGAGCACGATCACGGACCTGTGCGACAAGGGCTTTCACAACCTGATACTGGACATCAGCTTCCAGAAGAGCCAGGCGGATACCGCGCACCGCCGCATCGACATCCTCCGGGCGGAGCTTGCCGCGCTTTCCAAGGGTTCGGAAGACATCCTGCAGGCGTTGAGTTAAGGATTCAAACATCGTTTCACCATGACCATTCATTGAAAGCGCCGGGCGCAGAAGGTGCAGCGCAACCGGCGTGCTGAGGCAAATCTGATTCTAGCGGGGGCTTAAAACCTGGTCAAGGGATGATCGCATCAAGCCCGCCGAGCAGTTCCACACCGAGCACTCTCGCTTCTGCTGGAGTCCCATCTTCCAGCACAATCACGACGATACGGGGTGGCTCATGACGATTAAATCCCATGAACCACGCCACTGTTTCACCGGACTCGCCGCTGATGGCACTAGCCGCATAACCGCGCACCCCCCCTCCTACCTCGGGGAAAAGCTCAGGAATCTGCGCCGCAAGATCAGCCTCAAGGATGGTCCGTTCCGCATCCCGAGAGCTTTGCAGAAGCCATTCACCTTCTGGTGATTGAAGCGCATCCACCAGCCGGATTCCGGGTAGCACACCCCCATCCACGACCGCACTCCACGCTCGCGCCAGCTGCAGTGGACTGATTTGAACCGCCCCCTGCCCGATGGCCTCATCCGCCGGCTCCACGCTGCCCGGAAGGTCCAGTTCTACCTGAGGAAGCTCAAGCGCGGGTAAGCGGTTAAATCCAAAAGCCGCCAGCATCGCCATCATTCCCGCTTCGTCCAGCTCTTCACCGATCTCAAGGAGCGCAGCGGGACAACCGGCGAGCATCGCCTCGCCGTAGGTGATATCGCTTTCCATGCCAGGTGTGAGGGTGCAGGATAGCGCGGTTCCATCAACCCTCACCACCGCATCGGGGGCATCGGGCGTTTCTTCAACCTGGATGACACCTTCCTGCAGCGCCCAGATGTAGGAAAAGGGTGCCAGGACCATACCCGGTTGATAGGCAGCCTGAGTCGCCCGGTTGATGAGCGGCGATTCGGGCTGAAGAACCAGTTGCTCCCAATCTTCTTCGAGGGTAGATGCGCTGAAGGCCGGTGATGAAGCTAGGGCGAGGATGTCACCCGACTGCGCCTCAAGGACGACCGCAGCAGCAGGGCGATTGCCCAGCGTGTCGACCGCGCTATTCTGTATATCCGCATCGATGGTGAGACGGACATCCAGCCCCTCAGGGGGAACGGCATACAGCTTGTACGCCCACCAGACTTCCCAGGCATCTCTCAAGGCCGCGCCGCGTAAGACGTCATCCAGCGATTGCTCAATGCCGCTTTTTCCGAAAAGCATCGAGTCATACCCCACGACCACAGACGTTGCGTCGAGCGGATAGCTTCGTTCGTACTCGCCGCGCATGCCCGTGGATTCCGCCAATATGTCGCCATCCCTGTCAAGGATGGATCCGCGCAACGAATAGCGCGATTCGAGCGCGCGGCGCGGGTTGTCTGTGCGGGCAACCAGCACGGGAGCACGGTAGACCGTCCACCAACCAAGAATGATTGCCAACCCCGACCAGCTGGCCAGGAACAACAGGGATAAATCCCTTACCGGCCTTTCATACGCGCTGTTGTCCACCAGTTGGTCGGAGAGCAGCAGGAGCAAGCCCATCAGCAGGAAACTGGACACAAGCGAGGATCCGCCGTACGAGACGAAGGGCAGCGTGATCCCGGCGAGAGGAAGAAGGCGCAGCACCCCACCGAGAATATAGAGCGCCTGAAAGCCCAATGATATCGTCAAACCCGCTCCCAACAAGACCCGGTAGGATGAGCGCTGATGAAGCGTAATCCGCAGCCCTCGTTCGATCAATAAAGCGAACAGTGCAAGCATGGCGATGCCACCCACTGCGCCAGTTTCCTCGATCACCGCTGCAAAAATGAAATCGGTATGCACGGCTGGAATAAAGCCTGGTGACCCGAGGCCCGGTCCCTGCCCCAGCAACCCGCCGGATGCGATCCCGATCAGGGATTGGATCATCTGGTAGCCGCCGCCGATGGGATCCGCCCACGGATTCAACCATGCGTCCACCCTCACCTGCACAACATCGGAAAGCAGGTAGCCTGTGCCCCCCGCAAGGGCGGTGAACAAGAGCGCGCCAACGAAGACGATGCGCCGGCCAGAAGCAAAGTAGAGCAAGCCAGCCAGAATAGCCAGCACTAGCGTGGCCGTTCCCAGGTCACGCTGCACCAGCAGCAAACCCACGGAGAGGCCCCACATGGCCAGCAGCGGTGTGAGCGTGGGAATCCAGGCGCCCTGATGGGTTTCCCTGAAGGGTAGTGTCTCTGAGAAGTAAGAAGCAAGGTATACGACCAGGAGGAGCCGCAGCGGTTCCGAGGGTTGAATGTAGATGCCAAGAATGCGCAGCCACAATCGTTGCTCCCCTCCAGAGGGATGCGTACCAAAAAATAACGTCAGCGCCGTCAGAAGAAGTCCGCAAAGAAGCCACAAAATGCGGTACCTGCGCAACGCCTCAAGGATTCCGGACCGAGCCAGCATGCCACCCAGCAACAGCGATCCGACCAGGAACCATACGAGCTGTCGAGCTCCGAAACCGGGTGCCACGCGCCCGATGGTAAGCATGCCCCAGCCTGTGAGGAGATACATCACTGGAAGTAAATAGGGGTCGCGCCGAGGTAAGTGGCGCGCGGCCTGCCTCCGCACCCAGATCACCGACAACACCCAGCAAGGAATCACCAGGAGCAGGTTGAAACGGGCTGCTGACGAACGCCAATCCCCCGTCCGCACCGCTGGCGAAATCACCACCACGGCACTGAGGAGGCTTACAAACAGGAACGCGAGGCCAAGCAAGCGGACCTCGCGCTGCTCGCTGGACAGCCCTCGATCAGTCAATCAGGCCGTCCAGCAGGAAACCCAGTCTTTCGCGCTCATCGGCCGAGATCCGCTCGGGCGCGGTGATGAGCGCGTCCTCCATCGAATGGAAGCACTCGCAATCAACATCCTCCGACACGCGACTCACAAGCGTACGAATAGCTTGTTTTGCAAGAGCGGTATTATCGGTGAGCGTACGAATGACCATCTCCACCGAGACCGGCTCCTCCGCCATCCGCCACACATCATAATCAGTGACATGCGCCATCACCGCGTAGCACATCCTTGCTTCGCGTGCGAGGTAGGCCTCAGGAGAGGTCGTCATGCCAATGATGGACATGCCCCAGGCCCGGTAGGCGTTGGATTCAGCGCGGGTGGAAAACGCAGGACCTTCGATCGTGATGTAGGTACCGCCGCGGTGAACAGTGGCGCCGGTTTCTTCAGCGGCTTGGGCAGAAAGTTTGCAGAGTTCCCCGCAGAAGGGATCTGCCATGCTGACATGCGCCACAACACCGCCTCCGAAGAAGGACCGTACCCTTGACCGCGTGTGATCGAAGAGTTGATCCGGAATGACGATGTGACCAGGTTCAAATCCTCGCGCAACGAACCGCATGCGCTAACCGCAAGCACCCTCTCCACCCCTAGAGACTTCAAGGCGTAAATGTTCGCCCTGTAGTTAATCTCCGATGGCATGATGGTATGCCCCACGCCGTGGCGCGCCAGAAAGGCGATGGTCTTGCCCTCGAGCCTGCCGAGCGCGATCGGGGCGCTGGGTGGGCCAAACGGCGTTTCGACCTCTTTCTGGCCCAGCTCCTCCAGCCCTTCCATGGCATACAAGCCGGAACCACCGATAATAGCAAGTACTGGTTTGGAGTCCATTGCATCTCCTTCGGCGTTTTGATCGCGACGCACCTGACCTGTTTCCCTTGGCCAGCCACACGCATTTGATAACGAAACTGCCACCGACCTATCCCGGCGAATGCGGCCTCTCCATGTGCAGGCCTTTTTGCATGCTAAACGTCACCAGCACACTGCCGAATTCGAGGATGTCACCATCTGCGATGACGAACGCTCGGTCAACCGTGAGGCCATTTACATGTGTGCCATTCCGGGATCCTGCATCCTCGAGAATCCATTGACCATGTTGATAAGAAAGCCGGGCATGGTACGCGGATACAGTCTCATCCTTGAGATGCAAGGAATTGTCCGCTGCCCTTCCGATGGTTGTTTCTGGCTGTAGCGCAACGGGCTCACCATTCTCAGACAGGACTAGCCACGCTTGGGGGATCGAAGAAGGTTCGACAGCAGCGCCACGGATATCTTTCCACAGGGTTAGAAAGGCCAGGACCAGAAAAACGTAGAGGATGAGCGCGAGGAACAACCGCAGGATAAATAACAATAATGCTGAATTCATGCGGGATCCGTGAGGTCCTTTGGGATCGTATGGGTTCTTTGATCACCGGACGGACGTGGTGGGAAAGGAGGTGCATAGGGAGGAGTTTGGTCCGGTATTTCACCAGGGTCCTCCCCATAGATTAAGCTGATGCTAGCGATCTTAATCACATCACCGGCACGAAGAACCTGCTGCTTAACCGAAAGATCATTGACACTCGTGCCTGCCGTGGATCCAAGATCGAAAAGCACGAAGCGCCCTTCCCTTGCGCGTAGCTGGGCATGAGTGCGAGAAACATGTGGGTCGTCGAGGATAAGCTGATTATCAAGCCGGCGTCCGATATTTACAACAGGCCTGTCGAGCGGAAAGTGCTGATCACCTTCGACAATCAAGAAGGCTCCTTTGGGAAGCGTGCCTGGCTGAGTTTTCGGCTCACGGGGCATGGCCTGTGTATATTCCAATGGATTCGAGCTGTGCCAAGCGATGACACGAATCTGGCCCTGGTTCAGGGTTGGGTCGGCAGCAAACGTAATCTGCGGTTCGTGCAACAAATGGAATTTACTGCCGCGTGCGGCTTCCAACAGCCCTTCCGCCAGCTGCTCCTGAATCTCGTCTGCGATATCCAGCAGTCGATCTGCGTCGAGAGGATGAAAACTCAAGGCGTACTGGTCAGGCGCATACCGCCGCCCATCATCACCATGGCGCACGCTGTCCAACATGGCGTGCGCCATTTGGGATGACAGCGTCTCGACGGATATCTTATACCCAACAAGACGCTTCAGGCTTCCTTCAACAAGGTCTTCAATGCGTTGTTCGAGACGATCGAGGATGTCACTCATCACCTGTGATTATATGGTGATCCTTCCACTTCACCAAGGTCTGCTTGTTTTCCATGAAGTGAGTTCCAGCCTTACGAACGAGGCGCGTCGTCAAAGATGGTTGTATCCAGGTCATGCAACTTCTTAAGACCAAGTGGTGTTTCATGGTCGCGCCTGGTGGTAGGCTTGGACGATGGTTGATAAGGTGGTGTTTCGGTAGGAGGCCCGAGTGTGTCTTCCCCATAGATGATTTCGATGCTGGCAAAGTGGATCACATCACCTGGCTCCAGCCGATGTTCCTTCACCAGCTTTTTATTAACGCGCGTCCCCGCCTTGGAATTGAGATCCCGCAACAGATAGAAGCCCTTCACGGCAATGAGTTCGGCATGCTCTCGTGAGATGTGAGGGTCATCCAGCACAAGGTCGTTGTCCAGACGCCGGCCAATACCCACACGCCTTTTTGCGAGGGGGAAATGGCGCTTTCCACTGACAATGAGGAAAGCACCCTTGGGAGGTGTCGATGTTTCCGGTTCCTCATAACCTCTCATTTGCACGTTGATCTGGAGGGGATCACGACTGTGCCATGCGATCACGCGAACGTCACCTTGCGGGAGAGTGGGGTCAGACGCGAACGTGATGTGCACAGGATGGGTAAGACGATAACCAGCGGTGGCTAGAGCCTCTTCCATTTGCAGCGAGAGCTGGCTCTGCAACAAGCCGATCCCTTTCCGCAGGTCTTCGGAGGAGCCCGGGCTTGTGGTCAAGGTGAACTGATCTGGCGCGTAGGCATTTTTCTCGGCATCTTCCCGCGTGCTTTGAAGGATCTCTTCGGAGAGATTCATAATGATGTGCCGAATATCGATACCCACCAGCGGCAGCGCTTCCAGGCTTTGCTGAAGGTAGCGAGTGATGATGGCCTCAAGTTCCGTCGTTAACGGTTTCATCTCAATCCCATTATATCGAGAACCCGCGCATTCCACACCAACCACTTCGTACTATACTGATTATATGGATAATCGAGGTTTTGAGGAATTGGAACACACCGCAGATTTGGCGTACCGTCTCCACGCTGCGGACATGGAATCGCTGCTCCACACCGCTACACGCGCCCTGCACCACGCGCAGGAACTTGTCTTCGACCGGCCCGCGGGGAGATCCCGTTCACTCTCCTTGACATCATTTGACCGGGAGACCTTGCTTGTGCAGTGGCTGGAGGAAGAACTGTTCACCCTCGCAACCGACGGTCTCGCATGGTGCTCATGGGACATCAGCATGACCGGGGACGCTTCCCTCCGCGCCAGGGTAACCCCAACTCCCGCTGCGTCATACCAGGTCGAAATTAAAGCTGTTACCTTTCATCATCTTCACATCTCTGAAAGAGAGCAGGGGCTGGAAACCGTCATCGTTTTTGATGTGTAGGAGGTGAGGAATGGTACGAAAACAGGATTTCCAACGCCGTGCAGACTGCATTTGGGAACTACCCCCCTCTTTTCAGAGCGGAATGCATGTTCCTGTGCGGGTGTTCGCTGACTCTGCCATCTTGGAAGCGGCGCTTAAAGATAAATCCATGACACAGGCGGTGAACGCCAGCATGCTGCCTCATCTGGCAGGACCCGTGATGGTCATGCCGGATGTACATCAGGGATACGGGTTCCCGATTGGTGGCATTGCTGCAAGCCTCTATCCGAATGGCGTCATTTCTCCCGGGGCCATTGGATACGATATCAACTGCGGTGTGCGCATGCTGTCCACCCGCATCCCGTTCGAGGCGGCAAAGCCCCATCTCCCGGATGTGATATCAGCACTCAACCGGAATTGCCCATCAGGCGTAGGTGTGGGGGGACCTATCCAGTTGAGCGAGAAAGAACTCCGCCGGGTCTGCCGCCAGGGATCTCACTGGGCGCTGAAAAACGGCTATGCCCGCCCGGAGGATGTTGCGTTCACCGAGCAGCAAGGGGAGATCGAAGGTGCGGATCCAGCTGCTGTGAGTGCCAGAGCGATGAAGCGCGGGAGAGGTCAGCTGGGCTCGCTGGGGGCAGGCAATCACTTCATAGAGATTGATGTGGTTGACGCCATCTACGATCAGGATGCCGCCGATGCTATGCAGCTTTCAGAAGGAGAACTCACTCTCCAGATTCACTGCGGATCGCGCGGATTCGGTCACCAGGTTTGCTCCGACTACGTGCGCCAATTTCAGGACGCTGCCCGCAAGTATAAGATCCACCTTCCCGACCGGGAACTGGTGTGCGCTCCGCTCACCTCACTGGAAGGAAAAGCCTACCTTGCGGCAATGGCATGTGCTGCGAACTTCGCATTCTGCAACCGGCAATTGCTCTCGCATTACGCTCGCCTCGCATTTGAAGAGACCCTCGCCGGACGTGTCAAATCATGGGACCTCACACTTATTTACGACATTGCGCACAATATGGGCAAGATCGAAACGCACCTCATCGAAGGTCAGCCGCAGCGGGTATGTGTGCACCGCAAGGGAGCCACACGCGCGTTCGGTCCCGGCCATCCAGACGTGCCGACCGCCTATCAGACCATTGGCCAACCCGTGCTTGTGCCTGGAAGTATGGGGACCTCTTCCTGGATCCTGGTTGGAACCGAGGCGAGTATGACGACGTCGTTTGGTTCATCCTGCCACGGTGCTGGACGTACCATGAGCAGGCGCAAGGCAAAGAAAACGGTGCGGGGGGAACGCTTGTTGGAGGAATTGGAACAGCAGGGCATCCACGTCCGTGCCCGTTCCATGCCTGGCCTTGCAGAAGAAGCTCCTGCCGCCTACAAGGATGTGGACGCCGTTGTGGAGGTTGTCTCCCGTGCAGGGATTGCGCGCAAGGTGGCCCGTCTGCGCCCTGTCGCGGTAGTCAAGGGCTGAGCGGACCACCCTGGTGGCTCGTATGGATACGCCTTACCGTCAACCCTTAAGTCGCAGGAATCGTCGCTTCCCAACCCTCAGCACCGCATCCTCCGTTATTGAAATCTCGGCATTCGGATCATCCTGTACAATATCATCCAGACGCACGCCGCGCTGTTTGATAAGCCGCCGGGCCTCGCTCCTGCTCCCGACAAGACCTGATGCTGTTAAAATGTCCAGCAAGCTTTCCCCAGCCTTCACGTTGTAGGTCTCCATCTCATCTGGCACCCCATGCTGCTGAAAAACCTGTTTGAACGCCGCTTCTGCCGCTTGTACGGTATCGTCACCATGGTAGATGGCGACAATTTCGCGCGCCAGCTTCATCTTCACATCACGCGGATGTTGCAACCCCGATTCCAATTCCTCTTCCAGTTCGGCGATGTCATCCGGCGACCAACGTGTCACCAGACGGAAAAACTGTCCCATTGCGTCATCGGGGACGCTCATAACCTTGCCGTACATATCCTCCGGTGAGGTATTCAACGGGATATGGTTGCCAAGGGACTTGCTCATCTTGATGACGCCATCGGTACCTGGCAGGATGCCGAGAATAATGGCGATATTGGGTTTCTCCCCAAGGGATTCCATCAGTTTACGCGCCGCAGTAACGATATTGAACAGTTGATCGCTTCCACCGATTTGCACATCCGCCCGAAGATGGTAGGCATCGTAGCCCTGCATGATGGCGTAGAAAAATTCATGCAGAAAAATGGCATCCCCAGCGTCCCAGCGTTTGCGGAAGTTCTCACGGGTAAGGAATTGTTGGATGGTGAAATTGGAAGCGAGGCGAATGACATCCGCGAAAGTGAGTTTCGAAAGCCAGGTGTCGTTGAAAGCAATGCGAGTGGCTTCTTTTTCAAGAATGTTGTACGCCTGCTCAGCGTACGTTGCGGCATTTGCGGCCGCCTCCTCTGCGGTAAGCTGGGGGCGCAGTTTATCCTTGTCAGAGGGATCACCGACCAGGGAAGTGAAACGGCCCACCACAAAGGTGACATCATGGCCAAGTTCCTGAAACTGCCGCATTTTACGCATCGGCACGGTATGGCCGAGATGCAGATCGGACGTGCGCGGGTCAAATCCGCAATAGACCCGTAGCGGGCGATCTTCTTTCTTCGCATCGAGCAACCGCTCCCGCAATGCCTCCGACATCGCCTTCTGCAGTTCGTCATCACCATATTCCGTGCCCTGCATCAGCAAGGCGACCTGATCATCAATCGATAATGGCATACGTCTACTCCCGGTGCATGCTGTGGTTAAAGTCAGCGTGGGCGCACCTCGCCCACGCGGAAGATTTCAGACTCGGTCCAGACGATCTTGGGGAAGCCGTTCCCCGCGCAGGTCAATAGATGGGGCGGAAAGCGCCCCAGGAGTAGATAACCTTCCATGACCAAACGGAGGAACATGTCTTCCACATGGCCCTATCTTATGCGGCAAGATGGATACCTGTCAAGCTTGTGGTCCCGGCTGTGTACTGGGCCATGCTTCGCCGTGCCCTTCAGACCGTGTCATTCCAGCTCGCTACTTGAGGGCCGGGGAAGAAAAGCGTGTCCGCGTTTATCGTTTTGCGGGACCGGGCAAGCGTTGCTTCCGAAGCTGATTAAATAAAACGCGGGAGGCGAAGCAGGCTGGGAGCCGGAAAACGTTTCCACGCGGCCCTGGCGATTTGGTGCCACCGAAGGGGACACCCGCCCACAAGACAACGGTGCACATCCAGTCAAGCATCTCACCCTGTCACCCAGAAGGAAAAGGCTGATATACTTGTACTCTGAAAACCGAACCGGCATGTTGAAAAAAGGTGAGGTCCCTTGGGCGGCGCGTTGATGGATAAACGCGGCTGCCCGGATGTACGAAACAGCCACATGTTTATCGATCAAGCTTGTCGGCGGTTCATGCATCTGCTATAATCCGCCCGCTTGTCAACTCGTAGGAGGTCATCAGCGTGAGCAGTTCCCTACTAAATATCGCGATGATCATTGTGTCCATCGCATTGATCGCCATCATCATCTTCCAGAGTCGTGGCGCCGGACTAGGCGGCCTCACTGGAGGCACCGATTTTGGTGGAGGCGGGGCGAGAGTGCGGCGCGGCGTTGAGCGCCTGCTCTTCAACCTCACCATTGTCTTAAGCGTGACGTTTCTCATTCTCGCCGTGCTTAATGTTATCTTCGTAGGCTGATTACCGCCATCGAAACTCCCCGAATGCGTGGGTGATCCCGTACATGCGAAAAATCCGCTGGCAGCTTCTCATCGCAGTGGGAGGGCTCATTCTCATTGTCCTTCTGCTCATTGGACAGACACCCGACCTGGATAGCACGTCGGCACAGCCTGTGCGTGGCGGGGTGTTCATTGAGGCATCCATTGGAAATCTTATCCGCCTGAACCCCATCCTGGACTCCTACAACCAGACGGACAGGGATATCGATCAACTACTTTTCAGTGGGTTGATCAGGTTCGACGCACGCGGCAACGCCATCCCCGATCTGGCGGAAAGCTGGGCGGTCTCCGCAGATGCGACTGTATACACCTTTACCCTGCGCGAGGATGCACAATGGCATGACGGCACACCTGTGACATCCGACGATGTGATCTACACCTATTCCAAGCTGCAGGATGAGGATTACCCGGGTCCGGAAGACCTGCACGAAATGTGGAGTCAGATCAACATTATCCGGCTCGACGACAGCATCCTGCAGTTCCAGCTTCCCGAACCATTTGCGCCCTTCCTTGATTACCTTGCGGTCGGATTATTGCCCGATCACATACTGCGGGGCGTGTCCGCAGGCGATCTTATTGACCATCCTTTTAACTTGAATCCGATCGGAACGGGACCTTTCCTTTTCGATCGCTACCTTACCGACGAAGAAGGCACGATTGAAGGCATATCCCTGCTGGCCAACGAGGACTATTACGACAGGCCTGCCTATCTCGACCGGTTTGAATTCCAGTTCTTTGATAGCTTTGAGGACGCCCTCGCAGCATTTGAATCTGGCCAAGTCAATGGGATCGCCGGTTTAGAGGATGACACGCTCCAGGAAGTCCTGGAAAACCCAAATCTCAGCCTTTACACCGCCCGGCTCCCGCAGGTTACTCTCATATTCCTCAACCTCCAGAATCAGGAAAACCCCATCTTGAGCGAGAAAAGCCTCCGCCAGGCCTTGCTCCTCTCGATCAATCGTGAATGGCTGATCAATCAAATTCTCGATGGGCAGGGAATCATCCCTCAAGGTCCCATCTTCCCAGGCACCTGGGCTCATGCCTCTGAACTGCCACGCATCACGTTCGACCCACAGAGTGCCATGTCCTTGCTGGACGACCTGGGTTACGAACTCCCTGCCGGTGCCGCGCCGGGTACGGAGGAGTATGTACGCACACGGGATGATGAAGTCCTTGAACTCGAATTGACCTACCCCGATAGCGAGCCCTATGACCGGCTGGCCGCACTGGTGCAGCAGAGCTGGCAGTCCATCGGGATCCGTGTCTCACTGCGGGCCGTTCCCTCCGAATCGATGCTCAGCGACGTTCTCGACCCACGCGCTTTCGAGGCTGTTCTTACCGAGATCGACCTTTCGCGCTATCCTGATCCCGATCCCTATCCTTTCTGGCATGACTCCCAGGCGGAGACGGGGCAGAATTATTCCGGCTTCGATGATCGCAACAGCAGTATCTGGCTGGAGCAGGCACGCATCACCCCGGATGTCCTTCGCCGTGCAGAGCTGTACCGCAGTTTCCAGTACCGCTTCCAGGACCAGCTCCCCGCCTTGCTGCTTTACTACCCCGTCTATTCATACGCGGTAGATGCCCGCCTGAACGGCATAGCCATAGGTCCTTTCCTTGACCCCAGCGACCGTCTCAACAGCGTTGCAGACTGGTACCTGATAGCCCGGCGAACGGCCGACGTCGAACCGACAGCGACGCCTTAACAACGCATGCTCGATCCACTCTTGAGAGACCATGGTATAATCAACACCGCTCGGTCGATTCCTGACCGGGCGATTTTCTGAGGAAGGTGCGAACGTGGAAAACCCTGAAACCGTCAGCAACCCAACCAAGCTAACAGAACTTAAACCCGGTATGAAACTAACCGGAACCATTAAGAAAACAGAGATCTTCGGCGCCTTTGTCGATGTTGGCGTCGACACGGATGGTCTGCTCCATATCTCACGATTGAAGAAAGGCCATGTGAACCGTGTAGAAGACATCGTCGAACCTGGTCAGGAGCTTGATGTCTTCGTCCACAGCGTTGATTCGAATGCGGGACGATTGGAACTCTCCTTGATCAAGCCCGTCAGCTTGAAGTGGAACGCGATGAAGCCCGGCATGCAGCTAAAGGGAAGCGTCGTTCGTTTGGAACGTTTCGGCGCCTTTGTTGATATCGGTGCAGAACGCCCAGGGCTGGTCCACGTAAGCGAGCTAAGCAACGATTATGTCGCCAATCCAGGCGATGTCGTCAAAGTCGGCGAGGATGTTGATGTCACCATTGTAGACATTGACCGGAAAAAGCGTCAGATCCGACTCACCATGAAAGAAGCAGACTTTCAACTCCTCGTGGATGAGGAGGAGGAAGAGGAAGAGCCCATCCCCACGGCGATGGAGGTCGCGCTGCGACAGGCGCTCGATGAAGATGTCGATGCCGAGGGCGCAAACGAGAAGGCTGCCGAGAAATCGCCTGCTTCCGGCAATCGGGATGAACTTGAGGATATCCTCAGCAGGACGTTGAAACATCAGGCAAAATCCACCAGCGGATGATCGTCTGATCCCTGGTTTTGGAAACTGCTCCAAATACAAAGCGCGCTTCTTGGCGCGCTTTTCACTTTTCTGTAGCTGGTCGATTTCGTTGGGGAGAGTCAGCGGAGCCTTGTCTTATTCCCAGGCCTCATCTTCTTCGACGTCGTTGAGGTAATCCACACCATCATCATCCCAATCATCTTCAAGATCGTCCTCTACCCAGATATCATCCTCAGGCACTTCTCCGAGACGAGTATAGGTCAGGCAGCCTTCATCGGGATCGAGCCGGATATCATCCGCAATGCAGTGTCCATCTTCCAAGAATATGCAATCAATGTATCGACATCGAATTCTCGGCATCGTTCCCGCCTCCTCCCGGCAGCGATGACCATGCTTCTCATCCAGCGTGGTCGTAAAGCAGATTGGATGTTCCTACTATTGCAGAAAAGTGGAGTGGTTACAAGACCCAAATTCCTGGGTGTGGTTAGCCCGGTCGGATGCGGCGGGCTTCGAGTACATTAGGAAGTGCTTCCATCCGATTGAGGACGCGGCTGAGTTGGGAAACGTCGGAAACCCCCATCACGAGATCAAAAATGGCGATGCTGTTTTTCGTGGAGAGATTAACGGAGGTCAGCCCAATGCCTTCGTTGGCCACCAGGGTAGAGATATCCCGCATGAGACCGGAACGGTCATAAGCCTGGATCCGGATGGACACGGGGTATGTATCTTGAGGCCGTCCCCAGTTCACCGTGACCAGCCGTTCACGGTCACGGATACGCATCACGTTAGGACAGTCCTGCCGGTGAATGGTCACGCCTCGCCCGCGCGTGATATACCCCACGATCGGATCACCCGGGGCGGGTTTGCAGCAATTGGCAAGGCGGGTCAGCAAACCCGACACACCCAGAATGCTCACGTCTTTCCCATCCAGCAATGTGGTAGAGCTCTCTGGTTGTTCCTGGCGGATGAGGTCATAGCTCTCCTCATCTTCTGCTGCCGCCTGCGAGACGATGTGTGTCAGGTTGGTGTCGCCGCAACCGATCGCCGCCAGCATGTCCTCGGTGTCGACGAACTCGAGTTCCTCGGCAATCTCTTCGTAGCGTACATTCTGAAGCCCGAGACGTCGCAATTCTCGTTCGAGCAGCAGCCTGCCGTGCGAGATGTTTTGCTCCCGATCCTGCCGCTTGAACCACTGCCGGATCTTGCTGCGTGCACGTTGACTCCTGACCATTTCCAGGCTGGGATTGAGCCAATCACGGCTCGGTCCCCCACGCTTCGCTGTGAGAATCTCGGCCGAATCACCAGTCCTCAATTTGTAATCAAGGGAAACCAGCTTCCCGTTGACCTTGGCACCCCTGCATCGGTAGCCAATGTCCGTATGGATATGAAAGGCAAAGTCAATAGGGGTCGATCCGGCCGGCAGGTCGATGATATCCCCCTTGGGTGTGAAGACATACACCCTGTCATCAAAGACATCCGTTTTCATGGCATCCACAAAGTCGCTTGCGTTCTCAACATCGCTCTCCCATTCCATCAATTTGCGGAGCCAGAGCACCCGTTGTTCGAACGCGTCGTCACGGGGACGATCCTCTTTGTAGCGCCAGTGTGCGGCGATGCCATATTCGGCATTTTCATGCATGTCCGGCGTTCGGATCTGCACTTCCAACGTCTTCCCGTCATCAAAGATGACGGCCGTATGTAACGACTGGTAAAAGTTGTCCTTTGGTGTGGCAATATAGTCGTCGAACGTGCCAGGGATGGGTTTCCAGCGACTGTGAATGGCACCCAAGGCAAGGTAGCAAGTCGCCTCGTCCTTAACAAAAACGCGGATGCCACGCACATCATAGACATCCTCGAAATCGAGTTCCTTGCGCTGCATTTTGCGGTAGATGGAGTAGAGATGCTTTGGACGACCATAAATACTGGCTTCGATGGAAGATGTGCTCAACACCTCGCGCACATGCACGATAATTTCATCCAGGATCTTTTCACGGTCGACCCTGCGCTCGGCGACATCTGCTGCAATTTCCTTGTACTTTTCAGGGTACACGTAACGGAATGCAAGATCCTCCAACTCCCATTTCATCTGTTGGATGCCAAGACGATTGGCAAGAGGTGCAAAGATTTCAAGGGTTTCTTCGGCAATCCGTTTTTGCTTCTCTTCGGGAAGATGCGAAAGAGTGCGCATATTGTGGACGCGGTCCGCCAGCTTAATAAGAACCACGCGTACATCATCACCCATGGCGAGGAAGGTCTTGCGAAGCGTCTCTTTTGCAAGCTCTCCCTGACTTGCCCGGATGGCCTTATCTCCGCTTGTTGATTTACTCACTCGCGGGAGGTGGTCGAGCTTGGTCACACCATCAACCAGGGCAGCGACCTCATCTCCGAAGTCCCGCTCTAGATCCTCGAGCGTGATGCTGGTGTCCTCAACCGTGTCATGAAGCAATCCCGCCACGATCGCCGTGACCGGTGCGCCGAGTTCCAGAAGAATGGACGACACAGCGAGACAGTGGTTCACATACGGCTCACCGGATGCACGCTTCTGCCCCTTATGGGCGCGCGCTGCAAGCCGGTACGCGCGCCGGACAAGGTCGCGATCGGCAGGTGTGGTTTTGCTTGGGAGGGCAGTAATCAGGTCGTCAATTTTCATAGCTGCATCTATGAATCAGTATAGCCGTTGGTCGAACCCTCAGCAAGACTGCTTGGATCATCATGGGTATGGTGATATGGAAAGAGGACATGAAAGCTCATCGCTCCCATGTCCCCCGTTCGGTTCTTCTTCCTCGTGCTTACTGCTGTATGCGCACCGGTGGTTCCGGAAGGAAATCCTGCCAATTCTCGGCAACGACAATATCCGCTTCCGCCTGACGCTCTTCGAGCAGACCGTCAAGCCGGTCCGCGATCAGGGTCTGTAAGGCGATATCACTTATCTCGCGTTCCTCGCGATCGGTCGCTCGGAAGAGGTGCCAACCATCGGTCACCTGGATCGGTGCGGAAACATCACCCTCCGGCGATGCGAACACGGCGATGCCAATCTGACCGTAGCGCGTGAGCAAGTCGGTCAAGGAAAGCCAGCCGAGATCGCCCGCCGAATCCCGGGTGAGATCATCGATGGAGTATTCAAGCACGATGTCCTCCCAGGCTTCACCGGCATCGAGACGTTCTTTCGCCTCCAGCGCCGTTTCTTCTGTTTCCACAAGAATGTGCTGAAGCTGTACGTGTTCCTGGATGAGATCGACCTCTGATTCCAGTTCAGCTGAGATGCGCTCCTGGTAAAGGCCGATGGCAAATCCTGCCCGATAAAGATCTTCATCGATGCCATACAGTGTGCGAACCTGCTCCAGGAACGCTTCCAGGGCCTCATCGATGGCAGCCTGATCGAGCGCGGGCTCCTCACCATCGGTGGTCCCTTCACCCCCATCCGCCGGGATTCCCAGTACCTGTTCGACAATGGCGGCTTCGATGTCCTCATCCGTCACCGAGATCCCCCGAGCTTCGGCTTCCGACCGGATGACGGATTCCTGGATCATCTCTTCCAGCACCCTCGCTCCAGTGGAGACCGGATCACTTGCACTCAGCAAGGTATAGTATTGCTCGACCCGGGATTGGAACTCTGGCACAAAATACTCATCGCCGTTGACCGTCAAGACCACGCTGCGCGGAAGAATCACGAGTTGATCCACCAGGCTGTATGCAACGAGCACGATGAGAATGGCGCCAATCACGGCGGCAGCTGCAAGAACACGTTTCCGGAGCTTGGCCTCACGCTGCGCTCGCGCCAGATGTTTTTTTGTAGGCTGTTTGCTGGCCGTTCTCTTCGCCATGCTGAAAGCCTCCTGCTGTTGGGTATGAAAGAACAGTGGGCTATCTCACCCACTCCTCTCTTGCTGCGTTAGGTAGTTAGCGCCAGTTATCTGCTGCGAAAGGAAGAATGGCCATATGACGTGCACGCTTTACAGCGGTCGCCACCATGCGCTGATGCTTGGCGCAAGCCCCAGTTTCACGACGGGGACGGATGCGTCCGTCTTCCTTGATGTAGCGCTTCAACAAGTCAACCTGCTTGTAATCCAGTGAATTGACCTTCTCCGCGCAAAAATAGCAGGTTCGTCGACGCCGTGTAAAGCGGCGGTCTCCTCCAGAGGATCGCCGGGGGCGGCGTGTTGAAGAACGCTGGCTTGACTGTGTCTTTTCTGTCACTTTGGTACTCCTTCACCGAATCATTCGGTGGACCATCAAACGATTGCGGGTCAGAGGGGGTAATCCCCGTCCTCCCCTTCTTCCATTTCAAAGGAATCGTGGCCTTCGTCCTGGCCCTCACCAAGCATGATCATCTCTTTCGCAACCAATTCTGTCGTAAAGTGCTTGTTGCCCTCCGCATCTTCCCAGCGGCGGGTTTGCAGTCGCCCCTCTACATACACTCGCTTACCCTTACGAAGATACTGGTTGCATACCTCTGCCAGCCCACCCCAGGCGACGATGTTAAACCATTCTGTATCCTTATGGCGTTCGCCGTCGGCGGTCTGCCACGTGCGTGACGTCGCCACGCTGAATGTCGTAACCGGTCGCCCGGAGGGTGTATAGCGCATTTCCGGGTCTCTGCCCAGATTTCCAATGATCATCACCTTATTCAAGCCGCGGCTCATGCCAGACTCCTTTCGTCGGGTTCCGCTTGCTCGGTCCTGAAGATCAGGCTTCCTGCAAGGTGATCATGAATCGAAGGATTGACTCGGTCAATCGCAGGTCACGTTCCACCTCGGCGCCTGCCGTTGGCGGCATTTCCGCAGTAATGAACGTGTAAACGCCATCATGATGATCGTTAATTTCATAGGCCATGCGGCGTTTTCCCCAGTGATCAATCTTGCCAATCGTCGCGCCGGCTGCTTCCAGCCAGCCCTTGACCCGTTCCTCAAGCGCATCGAGCTTCTGCTCGTCGAGGTCTGGATCAGCGATATACGCAATTTCGTACTGACGCATGAAAGGTACTCCTTTCCATGGGATTGCCCCTGCCTCACACAAGGCTGTGTCCACAGGAGCGGAAAGTAGAGGGTCGTCTACTTACAACGGGACGAAGTGTATCACGAAGCTCCTGCTTTGACAACGCCGACTAGTCCCACTCCCTCAATCGAGGTATAATCGCCTCAATCCGCCGGGCACCGTCACCGGAAGCATTTCTATCAACCACCATGGCCGCGGGGTCATGTTGGCTTCTCCGACGCGGTGCATCCGGAATGGCGTCGGCCAGGTGCATGGCAGCCTGGCTGATTTGGTGCAAACAACGACAGCTTTTTTTTAGCTCTGGGAGGAAAACGCATGGCTGCATCTCAAATCAAGTTTGGGACCGATGGTTGGCGCGGTCGCATCGCCGATGTCTACACCTATAGCGCCGTTCGCCGCTGTGCACATGGTTTTGCCCTTTACGTGCGCAACCTTGAGGGCACCTCCCGTCCCGTCGTGATTGGCTATGACAAACGTTTTGCATCCGCCGATTTTGCCCGCGTCGCTGCAGAGGTGCTCGCCGGACATGGAATGCACGTTTTGCTCACAGATGGACCCACTCCTACACCCACGATTTCGTATGCAGTGGTCGCGAAGAAAGCCGCCGGCGCCATCAACATCACCGCATCGCATAATCCTCCCACCGATAACGGGTTTAAAGTGCGTGATCGCAACGGAGGCGCCGTCTCTCCAAAGGGGTTGAAGGAAATCGAATCCCTCATCCCCGTTAACGATGAAACCGTACCGCGCATGCCCTACGATCAGGCGCTGGATGAAGGGTTGATCACCGTCTTTGATCCCGATCCTGCCTTCATCGAACAGATGGAGCGCCTGGTGGACCTCGAGCCAATCCGGCAAGCCGGTCTCACCATCCTCGTGGATGCGATGTGGGGCAATGGCGCAGGTTGGTTCAGTCAGTTGCTGGCGGGCGGATCAACGAAAGTGATTGAAATTCACAACGTGCGTAACCCTGCCTTCCCTGACATGAAACGGCCCGAACCCATCCCGCCCAATATCGATGTCGGCCTTGCCGCAACGCTGGACAACAACGCCGATGTGCTCCTCATCAATGATGGAGACGCGGACCGCGTCGGATTCGGTGATGAACATGGCCGTTTCATCAACCAGCTTCAGGCGTACGGACTGCTCGCATACTATTTACTCGAAGTGCGTGGCGAGCGCGGTCCCATCGTGAAAACCCTGTCCACGACATCCATGCTCAACAAACTGGGCGAGCTGTATGATGTTCCCGTGCACGAAACGGGTGTGGGCTTTAAATATGTCGCCCCCAAAATGCTGGAACTGGATGCGTTGATCGGTGGTGAGGAATCGGGAGGCTATGCCTTCCGGGGGCATGTCCCCGAGCGTGACGGCATTCTCGCAGGGCTCTACTTCTTGGACCTGATGGTTCGCCTGGACAAGAAACCCTCCGAACTGCTTTCATTACTTTTTGAGAAGGTCGGTGCACATTATTACGACCGCATCGATTCACCGCTTGACGCATCGAAACGAGCGGAATACAAGGCGAACATCGAAAACGCAAACCCGGAGACTATCGGCGGGATCCCTGTCACAGGGCTGAACACCACCGATGGCTACAAGTTTGAGCTTGAAGGCGGCAGCTGGCTGCTCATCCGTTTCTCTGGAACCGAGCCTGTCGTGCGCGTGTACTGCGAGACCCTGGATGAAGCCGCGGTGCAACCGGTGCTTGAGGATGGGCTTCGCATCGTCGGATTGACATGAGCTCCACTCGTCAATTCCTGGCTGACACACATTGCCACCTTAATTTGAGCGCCTTCGAGGATGACCGGCAGGACGTCCTTCAACGGGCACGTACATCCGGCGTTCGGGCCATTCTGGTGCTGGGAATCGACCTCGAGACAAGCCGCGAGGCCATACGCTTGGCAGAGCGTGAAGCAGGCCTATTCGCTGCTGTGGGCATTCACCCCCATGACAGTGGTACCTGGTCAGAAACAAACGTACAATCGCTGCAGAGGCTGGTGGATGAGCACCATGTTGTGGCAGTGGGAGAAATCGGGCTTGATTACTATCGGGATTATGCCTCCCGGGAAGCCCAATGCACCGCGTTCACCCGTCAGCTCGAGTTTGCGGCAGCGGTGGAACGGCCGGTGGCCATCCATCAGCGTGCATCCATGGAGGATGTGATGAACATCCTTTCCGATTGGGTTGAAACCCTGCCGCCCTCCCTCCGCCAACGACCGGGCGTACTGCATGCCTTTTCCGGTGATCAGCATGAAGCGGAGCGGGCTGTGGAGCTGGGATTCTACCTCGGGATCGGCGGGCCAATCACGTTTCGCAAAGCGGACCGCCTCAAGCAGGTCGTCGAGCACATACCGCTGGAGCACCTGGTGCTGGAGACAGACTCACCCTACCTCGCACCGCAACCGGTGCGTGGGAAACGGAATGAACCTGCCCATCTCAGTTACATCGCCGAGGCTGTGGCCACCATTAAAGGCACAACTCTGGACACTGTGATGCTGCAGACCACACGCAACGCCGACCACCTGTTTCAATGGAGTAAGGGCCCTGGAGACACCAAGCTATCTTAAACGAACAGAGAAGGACATGCGCGAAATTGAAGCGCGCATGCGCTCGCAGATCGGTTTTGACCATCACCCTGACCTGATCCGTGCGCTTGACCACCTGCTCTCGGCAGGCGGCAAGCGCATCCGACCCAGGCTCGTGCTGCTGGCTGCACAGCTTGCGGACGCACAAGAGGAAGCCTCGATCACGCTCGCTGCAGCGATAGAAATGCTGCACACAGCCACGCTTGTGCATGACGATTTGATTGACGGCGCCCTACTGCGACGCGGCAACCCCACACTGAATGCCCAATGGACGCCAGGAGCAACGGTGCTGACAGGTGACTACATCTTTGCCCGGGCCGCACATCTCGCCTCCCAGACTGGTTCTACCGCACTCATGAAGCAGTTTGCGCTTACCCTTATGACCATCGTCAACGGAGAAGCCACTCAGCTCTTTTCGCGCGATGAGCATCTCACGTTCGAAGGGTATTTGCTGCGGATTTACGCCAAAACAGCCGCCCTTTTTGAGATTTCCGCTGAGGGCGCTTCTCTCCTTCCCGGCGGCGACACAGCGCTGCGTAGCTCCTTGAGAACCTTCGGCTACAACCTGGGTATCGCCTTCCAGATCATGGATGACATCCTCGATTTCACCGGGGATCCTGACGAACTCGGGAAGCCCATCGCCAGTGATCTACGCCAGGGCTTGATCACCCTCCCGACTCTCATGTATCTTGAGCAACATCAAGCCGAAGAGGATCTGGCACTGCGCATCCAACATAAGCAGCTATCCGAGGATGACATCCTCGAGGTGTTTGCATCCATCCGCAACTCCAGCGCTATTGTCTCGTCACAGGAAAAAGCCGATCATCACCTCGACAAGGCAGAGCAGGATCTTGGCACGCTGCCAGCGTCCCCCGCCCGGGCGGCGCTGGCTGAATTGGTTGAATCATTGCGACATCGACATTCCTAGCTATCTCATATAGAACCATCACAGGAGGCTTCAGTGAATATCAACATCAAAGAATACAAACGGGCAAACATGGTCACCGTTATGGGACGTATTGACTCCGCCACCGCCGGCGACTTCGAGAAAGCTCTCATCGAACTCGCCGAACGCGGGCGCAACAACATTGCTCTCGATATGTCTGATGTGGAATTCATCTCCTCGGCAGGCCTGCGCGTACTCGTCACCATCCGCAAGACCGTCCAGAGCGCAGGCGGTGACCTGGTGATCGCCGAACCATCCGAACGAGTGACCGACACGCTGGAGATTGCCGGACTGGATGTCCTCTTCACCACCTTTGATGATCGAGAATCCGCGATCGGTGCGTTCTGATCACAATGCCCTCGCGTACGATCACCATCCCAGCCCGCTTGGATCAGATTAAGCTGCTGGGTAAACTGGTAGAGCAAGAAGCAAAGGTGGCAGGTTTTGATGCACGCACCACATACGCCTGCCAGCTTGCTATTGGTGAGGCCTGTGAAAACATCATCATTCACGGCTACAGAGGTGAGTCCGAGGGGCTCATCACACTCACCATTTCCGTTCAACCCGGTGAAATGATGTTGGAGTTATGTGACAACGCGCCGCCCTTTAATCCTGCCCGAAAGCCGACATTACGAGAGCTGGACGTGGATAACCCTCCCGTGGGTGGATTGGGGTTGATCATTATCCATAAGGTGATGGACACCGTACGGTATGAGCGGACCGACACTCAAAATTGCCTCCATCTCAGTAAACGCATCACTCCTTCACCACAACACCGTCATGCTCACTGAAGGACTACTGCTTCCTGCCATGCTTTCCGGCATGCTCCTGCTGGTCATGGCAGGGTCAGCGATCCTTGTTCGGAAATACCGGCTGGAACGACAGCGATCGCTCCTGGAAAAAGACGCCCGCATCGAAACCCTTGCCAATGTGCTCCACTCCCTCGCCTATATTCCCTCCGAATATGACGAACTGGTCGAGACTCTCTATGTTGGCGCCGCACAGTTGCTTGAGACGGAATTTCTCCAGTTGGGTATCTTCGAAGGGCATGATTATCGCACCTTAATCTGGGTGCGCGATGGAAACCGTCTTCCAAACACTATTTTCCACCACGACCATGACATCCAGGGCGTAATGGGTTGGATCCGGGAGAACAGGCAAGCACTCCTCGTGAAGGATTTTTTGGAGGAGATGGATCACTTACCCGCTCAGCCCTCCTACGACGCCGAGAACCCTCCCCGTTCAGGCGTATTCGTACCTGTCTTCAACGATGGCAAGGTTGACGGCGTACTCTCCGTACAGAGTAGATCACCGCATGCTTTTGACACAGAGGATCTGCACCTTCTGGGCATCCTCAGTGATGCTGTCGGTGCCGCACTGCTCCAAATCCGCACAGAGCAGTTAATTGAACTGCGTACTCTCCAGCTATTGTTGATGCAGGAAACCGGGCGCCAGCTCATCTCTCTCGATCCAATCCCCTCCCGCATCGAACACATCCTTTCTCTTATTGGGCAGGCTTTTAATTTCGAGGAAGTTGCGTTCTACGATGTTCAGGAAGGTCAAGTCTCCTTGATGACCTCCTCGCGAGAACCGGGCAAAACGAACGAAGCCTCGGAAGCGATAGCCATGGCGCTGGTGCAACGCGCCGTCCACACGGGCCAATCCGTCGCACAGGACGTGAATCATCATGCCGACGCGCCCCAAGCGCTGTCAGCGCCGCATCAATTAGCCATGCCACTCAAAGTGAAGGATCGTATTCTGGGCGTGGTTTACATCCATTGCGCTTCCGGGCAAGTGCTATCCTCGGAGGAAATTGACCTCGCTGAAATGCTGGCGGCTCAGCTCGCCATCGCCAAGCTTGAGGCTCACAACTACACCCAGCAGCAGGAGGAAGCGTGGATCACCACCGTTCTGCTGGAAGTGGCCAAACACGCCTCTCAGCCAGGAAAGATGGAGCAAGCCCTCCAGGCTGTCTTACGGCTCACCAACATTCTCACGGGAACCAATTGGGCCATGATCCTCTTGCTCGACCCTCAACATGATTCGTTCCGGCTTGGCCCTCATGCTGGAATCAGCAGGAACCGCATCGAACGCCTGGCCGATCTACGACTTCCCTCCATGGAGATCAAGGTCCCATCACCGGTTGAGGACATAGAGATCCCGGAGCTTATCCAGCTGCCAGAAAAACTCGCCGAGGTCATGGATGCCCCTACCGCTCTTGCGCTCAGCCTCAGTGACGGACGCGATCTGCTTGGCGTGCTTCTGCTCGAAGCCCAGCTGATGACCAGTCGGCGTTCAAGTTTGATCGGAAGCATCGGGCATCAGGTCTCACTGCGCCTTGAGAACACACGCCTGATCGAAGAGGCGGCGAACCGTCGCTTCATTGAACGGGAACTGGCTATGGCGAAGGGGATTCAAAGCAGCTTCTTGCCCAAACAGCTTCCGAACGAAGTGGGATGGACCTTTGGCATCAGCTGGCAATCCGCCCGTCAGGTCGGCGGCGATTTCTATGACTTCATCCCCCTGCCCGGTGAGAGCTGCTCACGCTGGGTTGTTGTCATCGCTGATGTTGCCGACAAAGGCATCCCTGCCGCTCTCTACATGGCCCTGTGCCGCACCCTGATACGGTCTGTAGCCCGCGAAGTGCACGACCCGGCTGACATGCTGCAACGCGTGAATCACTTTCTCTTCACCGATACAGAAGCGAACCTCTTTGTAAGTGTCTTCCTGGGCGTCCTCGACCCCGAAACGGCCGTGATGACCTATGCCAATGCCGGGCACAACCCGCCCATCATGGCCTCGAGAAAACACCAGGCGGAGACGCTTGACAAGCACGGCATTGTGCTTGGTGTCCTTGAAGACGCCTCCTTCGAGACTCACACGGTCACCTTCGATCACGAAAGCCTCCTTGTGCTCTACACGGATGGCGTGACCGAAGCCTGCGCGGGAGATGGTGATCTGTTTGGAATGGACCGTCTAAAGGCAGCCGTCACAGCGATGGACTACCTCCATGAGGATCCTGCCAGATCGATCGAAAATGAAATCATCCGCTTCTGCGGCACTCAAGATCTTTCGGATGACATGACCATCATCACAATCCTGCGGGACTAGATTAAGGAAGAGCAACATGTCAGATGCAAATATTCACGCTTCCGAGCACCCCCTGGTGTCTCATAAATTGACCAAGCTCAGGGACAAGAACACCAATCCGAAAAAATTCCGAGAACTCATACGCGAAATCGCAGGGCTTCTCGCATATGAAGCCACACGTGATCTTGCCACCCGGCCGATCGATATCGACACCCCCCTTGAACCCACAAACGGTTTTGAATTGCGACAGAAAATCGGTCTTGTCCCCATCCTGCGCGCGGGCTTGGGCATGGTCGAAGGCATCTGGAGTCTGATGCCCTCTGCTGAGGTATGGCATATTGGCCTCTACAGGGACGAGAAAACGCTCTCGCCCGTGGAGTACTACAACAAACTCCCCGTTGACCCCACCGTTTCCGTTTGCATGATCCTGGATCCCATGCTGGCAACCGGTGGATCGGCCGTCGCGACGGTTGACATCCTTAAACGCTGGGGCGTCGGAAGGATCAAATTCATCGGGCTGATCGCAGCCCCAGAAGGAATTGAGCACCTGCAGGAACACCACCCCGATGTTCCCATTCACCTCGCTGCGATTGATTCCCATCTCAACGAGAATGGATACATCGTCCCCGGCTTGGGCGATGCCGGCGATCGCCAGTTCGGCACAGCCTGACGACCTGCCCGCGCTAACCGCCTTGATTTGAGAAAACGCCCCACGAATGTGGGGCGCTTGGACGTTGATCCTCAAATCGCATTGGGACCAGGCAAGCCTATCCCATCACCGCCGCTTCCGCAATGGCGACGAAATCGTCAGGACGCAGACTCGCACCGCCAACCAGTGCACCGTCAATCTCCGGTTGCTCAAAGAACGAACGGGCATTGGCCGGTTTCACGCTTCCACCATAAAGGATCCGCATCTCCTCAGCCGCCTTGCTGCCGAAGATCTCAGCGAGCGCAGGCCGCAGGGTATCTGCCAGGACGGCATTGGCATCCTCAGGAGTTGCTGCCATACCAGTACCAATAGCCCAAACAGGCTCATAGGCGATGATGAGGGCATCAGCCTCTGCCGCCGAAAGACCTTTCAGTCCCTCCACGACCTGGCGGTGAACGACCTCTGCCGTTCTGCCAGCTTCCCGTTCCTCAAGAGTCTCGCCGACACAAACAATCGGCTTGATGCCCGAGGCAAGCGCCGCTTTGACACGTTTATTCACGGTCTCATCCGTCTCGCCGAAGTAGGTCCGGCGTTCGGAGTGGCCAATGATCACATGCGTACAGAATTCCTTCACCATCTGGGGTGAAATCTCCCCGGTGAAAGCACCCGACACTTCCCAATGCACATTTTGTGCGCCAAGAACAATACCTGAGCCCTCAAGAGCTGCCGCTGCCGAGGGGATGGCGGTGTAAACCGGGAATAGCATGCGTTCGATTGAGTCAATCGCTGTTAGTCGGGGCAGCAGTTTTGCGATTAGGGCTTCGGCTTCCGCTGCAGTCTTGTTCATTTTCCAATTGCCGGCAACGACCGGTTTTCGAGCCATGATTCCTCCAAACGGTTCAAATGGATGATTTCTAAAAGCTGTTTAAGTGCATTTCGAGATGTTTGCGAAGCCAGTCAAAGAGCGGTTGTTCGCGTATTTCCAGCAGCAATGCTTCGGCGGTGTCGGGATCACCCTGGAGCAGAAGCAGCTCCGCCTCGACCGCCATCCCAATCGGTTCATCCGGGTTTTCCTCACGATAAGGAAATAGAAGCCGCTCTGCGACGGTCACATTGTCATTGAGCAAGCGACCTCGGGCTTGTAAGGGAATGACGATCCTCCACCCGGGGTAGGTCCGCCGTAGTTGGGTGAACAGCTCAACAGAGCCGGGATTCTCTGCTGCGAAGAAAAGGCTTTCCAGAAATCGCTCTGTAAATGCCGGATCGCGCAGGAAATCGCCCTCGCTCAAAAGCAGCGCTTCCAAATAGGCCCTTCCCGCCTCCAGGGGATTGCCGCTCTGCATGTAAATATGGCCAACTTCAACGGCCCGGATGGCCGCTTCCATGGGATCAGTACGCTCGAGTTCTGCAATCTCACTGCGCAGCGCATCCACGCCAGCCTGGTCGACGCTGCTCAATCTTTCTTGCGGTAAGGGTTCATTCTCCAGCGCATTGAGTGCACGACCCAGCTGTGCTTCGTTCAGCGCGCTGAGAAATCCTATCAGGGAAAGCAACCCGATAAGCAAACCGGCAGCTATCCACAACCAGGGACGGCGCTTCCTTGGCCTTTTTACCGGCTGCGGCGCTGCGTCCTCCACCAAAACCATGGTGGACATATCCGGTCGGATCTCCCCCAGATCAAGCGGTTTCCCGGCTACAGCGTCTTTGAAAGCCTGGACCAGCGCACCGACCGTTTCAAAGCGATCGTTGCGATCCTTCGCCAGTGCCTTTAGCAGCACCCGCTCAACGCCTTCCGGAACCTTCGGATTGAGTGAGTGTGGTAGCGGAAGCGGCGTGTAGATATGATCATGAATGATGGAGAAAGGCGTGTCTGCGTTAAACGGTACCCTTCCAACGACCATTTCATAGAGGACGACCCCGAAGGAGTAGATATCGGTACCGTTATCAAGGTCGCTTTCGCCACGCGCCTGTTCCGGTGAAATGTACTGGGGTGTACCCAGCATCACATCACTGGAAAGCGTGGATGTCCCTCGCTGTGCGATGCGCGCCAGACCAAAATCGGCCAGGTACACATCCCCATCCTCCGCGATCAGCACATTGGAGGGTTTGATGTCGCGGTGCAGGATCCCCAGCCCATGCGCATAATCCAGAGCGCTGCCCGTTGCATCGATGATGGAAAGCGCTTCCTCCCTGCTCAGGGGAGCGCGCTGCAAGCGCGCTTTAAGCGTTTCACCTTCCACAAACTTCATCACCAGGTAGGGCTGTTCCTCGTGCTCGGAAAAGTCATACACCGGCACAATGTTGGGATGATCAATCTTTGCAACCACCCGCGCTTCACGTTGGAAGCGGGCAAGAAAGTTCGGGTCCTCTTTGAAAGCCTGATGCAGGACCTTGATCGCCACATAGCGATCGAGTGCCGGATGGTACGCCTTGTACACGGTAGCCATGCCACCCTGCCCAAGTTGTTCTATGATGCGATACGGGCCAACATTGGCACCCTTCTCAAAACTCATAACGGCTCCTGCATGGACGACGGCAACATTATAGGTTAGGTCCACTCGGGCGACAACAAGTGTGTCCTTTCAATCAGCTTTCGACAGAAAAACAGCGGCAGGATACAAGCTCCTGCCGCCGAAAGTCGTTCTGGGCAAACCGCCGCACACCATTCCGTCAAGTCGCAGGGCTAGCGATCATCGAGTGCAGCGACACCGGGCAGCGTTTTCCCTTCCAGGAACTCCAGCGATGCGCCGCCTCCGGTTGAGACATGGCTGATGCGATCTTCCAGGCCAGCTTTACGTATCGCAGCTGCCGAGTCCCCGCCGCCGATGATGGTGACCGCATCGCTTTCGGCGAGCGCCTCAGCCAGCTTGTATGTGCCAACCGCAAACGGGTCCATTTCGAACACACCCATCGGGCCATTCCACACCACGAGCCGGGCGCCTTGCAGAGCCGCCCTGAACGCATCCAGCGATTCCGGACCAATGTCCAGCGCACGCCATCCAGCTTCAACACCCTCTTCAGCTGTGCAGACCTTCGTCGCTGCATCGGCCGAGAATGCGTCAGCGGCCACAAGGTCTACCGGCAGCAGGAGTTTTTCCCCGCCTTGCTTGAGCAGCGCTGCCGCCGTTTCGATGGCATCTCCTTCTACAAGCGATTCCCCCATGGTGTATCCCTTGGCCGCAAGGAAGGTATTGGCCATGCCGCCTCCGATGAGCAGCTGATCCGCCTTCTCCAGGAGGCGTTCGACGACGCCGATCTTGTCAGAGATTTTCGCACCGCCGAGAATGGCGACAAAGGGATGTGCCGGCTCATCGAGCGCATCTCCCAGGTACTCAATTTCCTTTTCGAGCAGGAAGCCTGCCGCCGCCGGAAGGAATTCTGTCACGCCGACGGTCGACGCATGGGCACGATGTGCGGTGCCAAAAGCGTCGTTGACAAACGTCTCAGCAAGCGATGCAAGTTCCTTCGCAAAGACCGGATCGTTCTGTTTCTCCTCAGCGTGGAAGCGGGTGTTCTCAACAAGCAGAACCTCGCCAGGTTGCAGCTTCGCGGCTGCCGATTTGGCTTCCGGTCCGACGGTGTCGATAGCAAATGCCACCGGCATATCCAGTAATTCGGAGAGCCGTGCTGCTACCGGCTTCAAGGAAAATTCCGGCGAGGCTTTGCCCTTGGGGCGGCCGAGATGGGAGCAGAGCACGCATGCTGCGCCTTGTTCGATCATATAGCGGATGGTGGGCAGCGCCGCCCTGATACGGGTATCGTCGCTGATCACACCGTCCTTGATGGGCACGTTAAAATCGACGCGCACCAACGCCCGCTTTCCCTTTAAGTCAATGTCGCGTATGGTCTTTTTCTTGAACATAGGTCTTATCCCCACACGGCGCGCCGGAGAGGGCGCGCCGTTCGATTCGTTGTGGTTTGATGAACTACAGCGATTTTGCAACCAGCGCCGCCAGATCGGCTGTGCGGCATGAATAGCCCCATTCGTTATCGTACCAGGTGACAACCTTGGCCATGTTTCCGCCCATCATGAACGTGAATTGGGCATCGATGATGCTGGAGCGGTCATCTTGTTTGTAATCCATGCTGACAAGCGGCTCCTCACTGAAGCCGAGGATACCTTTCATCGATCCTTGAGCGGCTTTCTTGAATGCAGCATGCAGTTCCTCCGTTGTGGCTTCCTTTTCCAGCTCAACCACGAAGTCGACTACCGATACGGTCGGAGTCGGGACGCGCATGGCAAACCCATCAAACTTCCCTTCCAGCTCGGGAATAACTTTAGCCACAGCTTTCGCTGCGCCGGTGGTGGTAGGGATGATGTTCAGCGCTGCCGCGCGGGCACGACGAAGGTCTTTCTTGTGCGGCATATCCAAGATGCTCTGATCATTGGTGTACGAATGGATCGTCGTCATCACGCCCTTGACAATGCCGAAACTGTCCTGGATAACCTTCGCTGCCGGGGCGAGACAGTTCGTCGTGCAGGACGCATTGGAGATGACGTGGTGTTTGGCAGGATTGTAGTCGCCTTCATTCACACCGAGCACTACGGTGAAATCGGGATCGCTCGAAGGCGCGGTGATAATCACCTTCTTCGCACCGGCTTCCAGGTGCATACCCGCCTTCTCGCGTGTGCGGAAAACGCCGGTGCCTTCAATCACAATCTCAACACCGAGCTCTTTCCACGGAAGCTTGGATGGATCGGGCTCGGAAAGCGCTTTCACAAAGTCACCATTGATAACGAGACCGTCTTCTTTGACCTCAACCTGACCATCGAATTTACCGTAGTTCGAGTCATATTTGAACAAATGCGCCATGGTTTTGAGATCACCCAGATCGTTGAAAGCCACGACATCGAACTCATCGGCGTAATGCTCCTTCAAGAGTTTCAGGACTTGCCGTCCGATTCGACCAAAGCCATTAATGCCAATACGAGTAGCCATTTTCAACTCCTATCTAGAAAGGTTGCTCAGACGCCCGCACTTTCGTGTAAGGCGCTGTCTGCGAGTTCTAATGGACCGGTGCGCTCTTCCAGGAGCGCGATCAACGCTGCGGCCAATTTTTCCGGGTCATGACGCCACGAGCGATCGACATCCACCAGGTCTACGGTGTAAACCGGAACCATGATACCACCATCTGGCGGCATCGGAACAACAGATACCCCATCGGGTAGCTCGATGTCCATCTTATCATTCGCAATCACGAGGTCGACCAATCCCTCGCCAACGTGCTCAACCATCGCCTGGTAGTGATCGTAACAGTTGAACCCATCCGTCTCTCCGCGCTGAGTCGCCAGGTTGCAGATAAACACACGGAAAGCGCGCGAAGCGCGCAGCGCAGCGGCGATATCCGGCACCAGCACATTGGGCAGCAGACTGGTGAATAAGCTGCCCGGTCCAATGACCACCATATCCGCGTTGAGAATGGCCTGGATGGCGCCTGGATAGGCGTTAGGCGTATCCGGCTCCAGCCGAACTCGGCGGATCTGTCCCGGTGCATCGGGGATGCTGCTCTCGCCATTCACCTGCACCCGAGGCATAAACGTCGCGGAGCTCTTTTCCGCGATCAGGGTCACATTTTCAAGGGTTGACGGCATAACCCTGCCCTGGATGCCAAGGAGGCGTCCTGCCTCGAGCACGCCTTCATCAAAACTTCCTGTCACACCTGCCAGCGCCGCAATGAATAGATTGCCAAAGGAATGGCCGTTTAGCTCCTCGCCTTCCCGGAAGCGGTAAATAAAAAGCTGGGTCAGCAGGTCCTCATCGTTGGAGAGCGAGGCCAGACAACTGCGAATATCCCCGGGCGGCGGCAAATCCAGCGAACGGCGCAGGCGTCCGGAGGAACCACCGTCATCGGCCATCGTGACAATCGCAGTCAGGTTGCTTGAGTAGGTTTTCAACCCTCGCAAAAGGGTCGATAGCCCCGTCCCACCTCCTAGGGCAACGATTTTTGGGCCACGACCGAGGCGGCGATGGGCGGAAACCGTGTCCAGGATGGATTTGCCCGGCCGCACGAAAGGTGCAAGCAATGTGCGGTTCAACTGGAAAAACGACAGGGCCACCCCGCCCACCCCGACCAGGATGAGCAGCAAGGCGCGCAGCCAGCGAGGGAGGGCAACCAATGATATGACCGTCAAGAACGTGGATCCGGGGTTGGCACGATACACGTCGAGCAGGGCATAGGCTAGACCCAGACCGATCAGCGTTGTTGAAAAGATGAGGAAGAGGATCCAGCGCTTGATGCCAAGCCCGGGTTGGAACCACCGCAGCAGTCGTTGCAGACGGCTGCGTTCTTGTATGTGCCTGTTCTGCTTCTTGGACACGGTGCGACTATACCAAAGTTGAAAGGGTCAGTCAACGAGAATTGCGCTTGGAGACTCGTCCGGTCAATTGTATAATGTTGCCACGATATCCACCCAAAGGAGGACGGCCCATGGCCAACGTAACGTACAACCACGTAACAAAGCGTTTCGGAGATGTCGTTGCTGTTAACGACATGAATATGGAGATTCAGGATAAAGAGTTCCTTGTCCTGGTGGGGCCGTCCGGCTGTGGAAAAACCACCGCCCTGCGGTTGCTGGCAGGCCTGGAAGAAATCTCCGATGGCGAAATCATGATCGGCGATCGCGTTGTCAATGATGTGGCGCCCAAGGATCGTGATATCGCCATGGTATTCCAGTCATACGCTCTCTACCCGCACATGTCTGTGTTCGACAATATGGCATTCGGTCTGAAGCTACGCAAGACACCCAAGGATGAGATTAAGCGCCGTGTGGAAGAAGCTGCGGAGATTCTCGGCATTGAGATGCTGCTGAACCGCAAACCAAGACAGCTTTCCGGCGGACAGCGCCAGCGTGTCGCTGTCGGGCGCGCCATTGTGCGCGAGCCGAAGGTCTTCTTGTTTGACGAACCGCTTTCGAACCTGGATGCCAAGCTGCGCGTGCAGACACGTGCCGAAATCAGCAAGCTGCATCATCGACTGCAAACGACGTTTATTTACGTCACCCACGACCAGGTGGAAGCGATGACGATGGCAACGCGCATCGCTGTGATGAAGGCGGGGGTCATCCAGCAGCTCGACACGCCCCAGAAACTGTATGATGAGCCCGCAAATGTGTTCGTGGCGGGCTTTATCGGCAGTCCGGCGATGAATTTCTTCAACGCCCGCTTGGAGAAGGTCGATGGACGGCTGATGGTTAACACCAGGGACTTCCGCGTCGCAGTTCCTGCCGGCAAAATGGAAAAATACCAGAACCACATTGGCAAGGACGTCATTTTTGGCATTCGCCCTGATGACATTCACGATCCGGCCTTCGCCCCCGGCGGCATCACCGCCGAATCCATCGCCACCAAGGTCAACGTAACCGAGTTGATGGGCAACGAAATCTTCGTCTATATGCAGAGCGGAGAAACCGAGTTTGTGGGACGCATTGACCCGCGCTCGAAGGTGCGCGTCGGTGATACACCTCAAATGGTGCTCAATATGGACAACATGCACGTCTTTGAAACGGAAGGCGATCAAGTCGCCATCCGCTGAACGAGCCAGGCGACATGCAACGCCCCTTGCCGCAACCGGGCGAGGGGCGTTACGCTGTAACGTAAAGGAGAACACGAATGGCAGATTTCAAATGGATGGAAGAGCTCCATCAAAAAAACGGCACCAAAATGGTGTTACTGGTCATGGACGGCCTTGGCGGTCTCCCCATGACGCCAGGTGGACCTACCGAGTTGGAAGCCGCGAACACCCCTCATATGGATCGACTCGCGAAGGAGGGTGCGCTTGGCCAGACCGTGCCTATCCGGCGCGGCATCACCCCCGGTTCGGGTCCCGCTCATCTGGCGCTCTTCGGCTATGATCCGCTTCATTACGATGTGGGGCGCGGTGTATTGGAAGCCTCTGGCGTAGGCGTGCATGTCCATAAGGGCGATGTGGCGGCGCGCGGCAATTTCTGCACCGTCGATGCGGACGGCAACATCACCGACCGCCGGGCAGGGCGCATTTCCTCCGAGGAAGCCATGCCCATCCTGGAAAAACTCAAGCACATCTCGCTTCCCGGCGTGAGCGTGGAAACCAAACTCGTGCGGGAATACCGCTTCGCCGTCGTCATGCGCGGCGATGGTCTCGAAAGCGACATGGATGACACCGACCCGCAGAAAACAGGGGTTCCCCCCCTCCCCGCTGTTGCAAACCAACCCGGCTCGGCGCGTGCAGCGGAATTGTACAACCAGTGGATCCAGCTGGCGCGGGAGGCGCTGAAAGATGAGCCCAAGGCAAATGCCATGACACTGCGCGGCTTCTCGACCGACCCTGCCCTGCCACAGTTTCCCGACATTTACGGGCTGCGAGCAGCCTGCATTGCCGTCTACCCCATGTATCGTGGCGTGTCGCACCTGGTCGGCATGGAAGTGCAGGGTTTCAGCGGGGAACATCCGGAGGACGAGTTTGCCGCGGCTGCCCGTCTCTGGGATGAGTTCGATTTCTTCTTCATTCATATCAAGAAGACCGATAGCAAGGGTGAAGACGGGGACTTCGATGGGAAGGTGAGCATCATCGAGAGCGTGGATCAAGCACTGCCAGACCTGCTTGCGCTGAAACCGGATGTCCTCGCCATCACCGGCGACCACTCCACGCCAGCACGTATGAAATCCCACTCCTTCCACCCGGTGCCAACGCTCATGTGGGCTCCTGCCACCGTCCGTGAGGACACACAGACCATCTTCGGGGAGCGAGCGTGCGCCCAGGGCGGTTTGGGTACATTCCCTGCGACTGATTTGCTGCCCATGATGTTGGGGCACGCCAACCGTCTGGCCAAATTCGGCGCATAGTGTACAAGAACGTCAAATGCAACAGCCCGCACACCACGTGCGGGCTGTTTTCATGTTCTCCCCTTGACCTCAAAGCCTGCCCTTCACGCGACGTCCCATGGCATACAACAGGGCTGATAACCCCATGGTGGCAACGCCAATGTATATGAAAATATCCCTCCAGAAACGTTCGGGGTATAAACGGATGAAGGTATCCGAATAGCGGAAAAGCCAGGTATCGCCTTCGAAAAAAATGCGGTGGAACGCGACAAAGACAGCACGGAAGGATACCGCCACGCCTGCGATAAGCAGCACGACAAGGACGACGGTGTTGCGTGCCGCCTGCTTGAGAAGAGCTCCGATGCGTGCAATCCCTTCCTGCCGAACAAGCAAAGTGATGCTGCAAGCAAGTAGCAGCGTCCCTCCCACCCAGACAGTGCGGGCAAGATCAACGAGTATCTTCACATCCTGCATATGCCGCAGTTCACGCTCATTATGCATGGGAGAGCCATCCGCCAAGGTGAAATCATCAAAATACGATATGTCCTCATCGCCAAGCAGGTAGGCAAGATCGACCGCTGATAGTTCGATGCGCTCCTCAAGCGTAAATCCATAGCTGTCCTCCGGGAATCCCGGTAAGCGGTACTCGATCGGCACCCACACAGGCGCTGAAACGAGCACCAGCATTATGCCACTGAGAAGGATCCAAAGCGGAAGCAGTACTTGTAGTAAGGTCGTCAGCGCCCATACCCAGGCTGGCTGTTTCATAACTCGTTTTCCTTTTCTATCATCGCAGGATGTCCAGATTTCCACCCACCAGGAATCGCAGCGCCAGGGAGTTGGTAATCTGCTCCACAGGTGCGTGGTCGTCGGTGAACACCTGCCCCGGTTCGGGCGCAGGTGCCAGGTTGGTCGCCGTCCGTGCAAGGACATCCAAAAGCAGCGGATGAGCATCCTGGGCATCCAGCGCAACGAAATTATCAATCAGATTCTGTGGATCCGTGGGCTGCACAGTGCCGTAGATAATCGTGTTGAAGGTGGCCGGCACATCCACGATGTGGACGGATTCGAACATGGTCTGCATGGTTCGAGCAAGTGCATCGACCAGCCGTCGATCGTCCATCGTTCGGCCAACATTAATCACGACCACGCCATCAGGCGTGAGATGGGCACGCACCTCACCGAAGAACTCACGAGTGGTGAGGTGGAAGGGAATGTACGGCAGCCTGTATGCATCGATTCCGATGACGGTGTACACATCGTCGCTCTGATTGAGGCCCCAGCGGCCGTCCGCCGCAATGGCGTTCAGGTTCGGTTCGGTCATATCGAACCAGTCACGCCCGACGTCGAGGATGTCCGGGTCAATTTCCCAACCGTCGATGGGAATAGGACCAAACACGTTGGTGTACTGCTTGGAGATGGTGCCCGCAGCCAGGCCGATAATGCCGAGACGATCAGCGCCATCCATGGCAGCGGGGGCCTCGTTGAAGAAAGGCGCGGAGAGGAAATAGTCCCATGTTCCATAGGTCGCGCCCATGTCCTCGGCATAGACGGAATGGATCCCCTGCCCCTCATTGAGCAGCAGGTACCGGATTCCATCACGTTCCACCACCTCGATATAGTTGTAGGCTGATTCAGTCTCGTAGAGTTGACCGACAGTTGCCTTAATCGGACCACGCAGGGTAAGCCACGCCAGGATTCCGAGCGCCATCGGCATCCAGAGAAAACGAAGCCAGCTCCCGGCGCCGTCCTGACCGAGTCCGATGAGCGCAACGCCCAGAAGGAAGAAGCTAAAAGCGAAGAAGGTCCGGGCTGTCCCCAGTGCGGGGATCAGCCACAGCACGGGGATGAAGGTGCCCACGATAGATCCCAGCGTGGAGAGGGCATACATTCGTCCGGAGGTTGTGCCGGCTGTATCCGTGCCGGCAATGGCGAGCCGTATCGCGAAGGGTGACACACACCCCAATAGCGTGATAGGCACGCTGAATAGAACCAATACAGAGATGAAGGAGCCGGCCATCAAGGCCACATCCAACCGCTCCACGGCACTGGCCGCTGCCCGTAACACCGGGGATGCAATCAGCGGAACCAGACCGGCACTGAACGCCGCCCAGGCCAGTAAACGGTAGAACGTTTGAAAGCGGGGTGAGCGATCCGCCCATTTTCCACCGATAAAATACCCCGCAGTTAGGTATACAAGAATGAGACCAATGATGTTCGCCCAGACCAAGTTGCTCGTGCCGAACACCGTGCCCAGCAGCCTGGAGGCGGTCATTTCCAGCGCCATCGTGGTCATCCCGGCTGAGAAGACAGCCGTAAACAAGAACCCCGTAGAGAAAACCTTTCGTTCCACCATGTCTATCCTTATCCTGCGATGGGCCTGAACCATGACCTTCCTGCATGCAACGCTGCACTCAGGTCCTGCCCGTTTTTCACGAGAAGCACGGTCGCACCGACCTGTTCGGCAGCAGCAAGAATACCCTCCGAAAGTGGCGGTCCACCGAAGCTCAGCGGATCCAGGACTACCAGGACCGTTTTTCGCTGGTTGTATTCCAATCTCCGCAGGGATGCGATCAGGGCTTCGTCCAAGTTTGCCGTGATCAAAATCACTGTGGCGCCTTGTGGCAGTCGTGATCTGACAATGGTAAGCACCTCGGTCAATGGATGGGCACCAACCTGATCGAGGACCGCCAGCGTTTCCAGAATGCGGAGAAGCTGTGATGTACCTCGCTCCGGTTGAATTATGTGCCTGCTGTGACCGAAGGTCACCAGTCCGACCGCACGCTCCTGCTCCAGGAAATGCATGGCGATCGACGCTGCGGCTGAGATGGCGTACTCACCACTTGCAGGCGGAAGTTCAGGACGCTCTGGTATACCAAGGAAACCAGAAGCTTCTTCCGGAACGACGTCACTTTCATACTGAGCCTTCCGGCTGGAGTCAAGCACGATCCACATTTCCGCCAGTGGATCGAACTCGAATTCCTTCACAATCAACCTTCGTCGTCTCGCCGTGGATGGCCAGTGGATGCGGTTCATGCCATCTCCCGGCGCATAATCACGTACACCAGCGGCATGCGGCGTTACCTGATGCGTACGCTGACGAAGGGCATCTCCTCCGGGGAGTCTCCCACTGGGCACCGGAAAGGCATGCAAGGGAAACGTCATCGGGAGCACGACGACGTGCTGCTCTGCAGGTAGCTCAGCGGTTACCGGAAACAACCCAAACGGGTCACCTGAAACCAGATGGGCTGGTCCGAGCCTGAAGCGACCCCGCCGCGTGCACAATGTCCGTACCATCCAATATCTCGAATCACCTGACCGGATGAGCGTCATCACATTTGAAGCGCGCTCGCGCCGCTGGCGAAAAGCTCCTCTCGAACGTAAGCCTGCCTTCAGCGTCATGGCGCGGTAGCCGGGTAGATTCGTGCCATCTCGTACTTCAACCCACAGCTTGGGAAGCCGGTCCCTGTTTTCCAGGCTGAAACGCTCCACAAACAGCTGTCCCACCTGTGCTCGCAGCGAGCGTGGTTCTCGCTTGAACTGCAAGCGACGCAATGCAACACGTGACCACAGAAACGAAAGCATGAACAACCCCGCCCATAGGTAGGTCAGGTGGTAAAGCAGGTCACGGCCTGTTGCCAGCGCGCCGAAGAGGCTCAACGCGAAAAGCGCTAGCACTGCCCGTGCGCGTGCCGACATCAGCCAATCTCCCCACCCGGAGCAGGAACCCGATCGAGAATCTCGCGCACGATCTCACGTGCGTCAATTTCCCGGATGCGTGCCGCAGAACCAACAATCAGGCGGTGAGCAAGGACAGAAACCGCCATCTTCTTGATGTCGTCAGGGAGCACAAAATTCCTGCCTTCCATGGCCGCCCTCGCCTGTGCGGTGCGGAACAACGCAATACTGCCGCGTGGACTGGCACCCAGGTACAATTCCGGATGGTCTCGGGTGGACTGAATGAGATCGACCACATACGTCTTAATATCAGGCGACACCACGACCTGTCGGACCCGTTTCTGGGCCGCGAGCAATGCGTCGACACCCACAACAGCTTCCAGCGCATCAATCGGATGCGTAAGTTGCTGGCTTTCAAGCATGCGGATTTCATCCTGACTTCCCGGGTAGCCCACCCGCAAACGGAGCATGAAACGGTCCATCTGTGCCTCCGGAAGCGGGAACGTTCCCTCGTACTCAATCGGGTTCTGGGTCGCAATCACGAGGAACGGTGCTGGGAGCGGGTGGGTGACGCCATCCACCGTCACCTGATACTCCTCCATGGCTTCCAGCAATGCGGCCTGGGTTTTGGGCGTGGCGCGATTAACCTCGTCTGTGAGCACGATCTGCGCCATGATCGGGCCCGGCCTGTACTCAAACTCTTCGGTTTTCTGATTGTAAATCGACACGCCGGTAACATCCGAAGGCAGCATATCAGGTGTGAATTGAATGCGGTTGAAACTGCAGCCAATGGAGCGCGCAAGGCTCTTGGCAAGCATGGTTTTTCCAGTGCCAGGTACATCTTCAATGAGAATATGTCCCCTTGAAAGCAAGCCAATGACCACAAGCTGGATCGGCTCCCGCTTCCCGACAATCACCTTTTCGATATTGGCAAGAATCTGCGCAGAAAACTCCTGGATGGGTTTCATAGAGGTGTCCATCGCTTCTCTCCCGGTATGTCACATCCGACATTGCATACAGATTGTATCGAAAACCCGCTTGTCTGCGGGTCATCCATTGAATAACATCGCCAGCATGGCGATCCAGAACAGCGCGTACCGCAATACCTTCGGGTTCCCCCGTATCGCCGCATAGTACAGCAAAGAGAAAACCAACCCATCCGCAAAGCGTATCAAACCGAGCGGCTCCCGGAACGTAGAGTGCGGCAAAAACATCAGCCCGGCACAATTTGCTGCGAGCATGTAGGCATCCCCGCGACCCAGGTCTTCGAACAGCGTTTTCACAGCCGAGAGCAAGCCCCACAATGCGGGTAGCACAATGCCGGGCCCGAAAGCTGCGCTGTAAAGAAGCAATGCACGCGGGCTAACCGCACCGATCCGCCACAAGCCATTAAATGGAATCCATTCGAATCCCGTGGCATTCGCTCCACCTGAACCCAGACCAACCGCCCCGAAAGTCTGGTAGAGCCACAATTGCCAGACAGCATACATCATAGCAGTGGCCGTAAACCAGGCGAGCCTGCGCTTCGATCGACTCTCAAAAACTTCAACAAGGAGCAGCGAAAGCCAGACGAACAGCGTTGTCTCCTTCGCCAGCACCGCCAAGAGGGCGAGAAGAATATCAAAGGGAGATTCTTTGCGTTCATGCAGCAGCACAGCCGCAACCGCTAACGCGTACGCAAGCGGCTCGTGCAGCATGAGACCAACAGGCATCACCAGCCCCACCCAGAGGCCATAGATCAAGGAATACCACGAATGCCATCCATGTTGCTCAAGCAGCCTTGCGACCAGCCACGTGCCCAGCAATTGTCCAACCAGGTTTATCCCGAGCAGCGCCCAGGCCGTCCTCTCCAACTTTCCCCCACCCAGTGCCCTACCAAGAAGAGGCAGCAGGATACGCTGGTAGCGATAGGACGGGATGTCAAGCCGTTCCTCCACCATCTCTGGCGATAGGTCAAGCGCCATATAGAACGTGAACTGGCCATCATAGCCCTCGGTGCCTTGTGGGTCACCCTCCGCATATCGCGTCCCGATTTCCGCCAGCTGTACCGGGTCCATGTCCTTCTGATCCAGACGAAAGAAGACGTACCCAAGCAGCACAAAGGACGTGAGGATAACGGGAGCTAGTCTTTTCATTCCCGCCGCCATCGGATCCCCAAGCCCAGAAGCCCCAGTATTCCTAGCATGCTCATGGCGACTCCATTGCGAAAGACCTTACTTTCATAGCGGAACTGCACATCATGGCTTCCAGCGGGTACCCACAGCGCTCGAAACAGGTAATTGCCCGTGTAGGACACGGTGGGTTGCTCATCGATGTACGCTTGCCATCCGGGATAATTCAGATCGGAGAGCACCAGCCAGCCCCCCGCATCGGATACCACTTCAACCACCACTTGATGGGTAGAATCCTCAGGGACAATTCTCGCTGAACCTTCTCCACCGCGCGGCGTTGATGCCCCCTCAAAACCCTCAAGCACAGTGACCACATCGGACTCAAAGGATGAATCCAGAAGAGATGCCAGCGCATCATCACCGCTCTCAACCGCCACCGCTTCAGGGACAAAACGTACTCGTTCAGCGTCCTGCACACGCTCATAACGCACACCTGATGCCTCACCAGGATCATCAACCGCCCGCCAACCAACGTCCATGAGCGCCAGCATTGTCGCCTCCCCCACTCCTGTCTCCTTCTCCAGCGCGTCCATCCAGGTCACATAGCGAGCGGGTAGTAGGGGATCGAAATTGTTCACCATCGGCGCGCGGTCAAACAGGTTCGTGTTCGGTAGCCAGCTTTCACGAATCGGATCCAGCGCACCAAGAGAAGCGAATCGATCAAAGCGGAAGTACGTCTCGTATATCAGATGGTATTCAATCTCGGCGGGCATATACACTCGATGGCCATCGTCAAGCTGATCAGTGAGCTCCGTCGTATTCTGAAATACACTGGAGGGAGTCATGGGGTTCAAACCTCGACCGGCAAACGCAAGATCGGCGATGAGAACCGCGACGACACATCCCAACCACCACCCTGGCTGGTGATCCTCTTTTGTGAGAGAAAGCAGGCCCGCCAGACAAAGCCAGAGTCCCAGCAATGCAAAGGCGCTCACAAAACTCGACTGCACATCACCGACCAGACGATAACCCAGGTATGCCGCCGCGCCGATGATGCCTGCGCCAGCCGTGCCAAGCCGTGTCCAGTACAGCGCTTTTCCATCCGGTGTGTTCCAACGATCAAAACCATATCCCGCAAGCACTGCCAGCGAGAAGACCAACAGGAGGGTCCAGCGCGTCGGCGCCTGGAACAAATTGAAGGTCACAACATGACGGTATAGAAAGGGAAAAACCGGTGTATTCCACCCGAGCGCTAGCAGAATTGAAACCATACTTATGAGGCTGAGAAAGCGGATCTCACTGCGGCTTTCATCTTCATGCAACCAGCCGATGCGCATCGTTTGCAGTGCAAGCAGCAGCGGAAGCACACCCACATAGAGAGCATCCTCATAGTAATTGGCATACCCCCAGTAGCCGCCGCGAGCCGGGTTACCGAACAAATCCGGCGCAAACAATCCAGCCAGGCGCCATGGCCAAAGAGAGTAGGTTCGCGCTAGCGCCTCATCTACACCCGTTGAGCGTGCAGATTGCAGCATGTATTCCAGCGTAGGGAAGAGCTGGGCGGCCGCAAGGAGGAAGGCCAGGAAAGCCGAACAGAGGGCCCCTGTGAGAACATGACGACGCGCCACCCAGGTGGGTAGCCGCCATATCCGCAACACCAGCCAGGAGGTCAGCAGCAAGGCACTGTACCACGCCGTTTGGGCATGCCCGGCGAGCCACTGCATCCCCAGCGCCCCGCCTAGCAGCAGCACAGCTACCCTCCTTTTTTTTCCACCCTCCCCAGCCCATGAGGCTACGAGATGTTCCGCGCAGACGATGATCCACGGCAACCACGCCGCTGTGACGATGATGCTGAGGAAACTGGCGCGGGCGATAAGATACCCTGACATGGAAAAAGCAGCGGCTGAAACGACTCGCGCTGGGGAAGACATACGCAGACACCGTCCGAGGGCAAACATACCCCAGGCTGCGAAAAGGAGATGTATGAGCACCTGAACTGCACCGGCCCAGCCTGCGGGAACCAAGAAGTACAGCCAGTGCGGGGGATACAGGATGGCGCTCTGGTAATTCGCCAGCAGCGGTGCGCCCATGCCGGAATAAGGATTCCAGAGGGGTATGTCTCCACTCCGCAGGAGATCAAAGGCCAAGTCGCGCCAGGGCGCGAATTGGAGCATGCTGGTGCCCCAATAGAGGACATCCCCACGTATGATGCCGGGGAGGAACAGCAAGGCCGGACCCAGACCGAGCAAGAAAGGTGCGATGCGTCGGAACCGTTTCACGGGACGAGCACCTCATACACGCGAATATCTCCCTCAGCGTACATCACTTCCAGGCATCCCACCGGAGCGACGCCTTCATCTCCGAATTCACGTTCATAAGGACCCCAATATACAACATCGATCTCCTGCTCCTCCAGCCAGGCACAGGTGCTCTCTTCGAATCCACCTTCGTAGAACCAGGCGACCTGAGGTTGCAATACCGCGAGATTGACGCTTTCCGGTCCATGCCCGATCACAACGCGCATCGGAGCGTATGCAGGAAGGATGTTTCCCGACCGGTAAGATGTGAGGACAAGCGAATCCACCTCTACGTTGTCCCGCAGCCACTGGAAGCTCTTCACGAGGTCAGCGTCATGATAGACCGGTTCCTCCGGCACACGGACCGCCTGCAGACTCCCCACGAGCAGAAGCATGGAAGAAGGTAGCAGCAGGATGGTGAACAGCGTGCTCCAGCGCGGTGCGTGGCGAATCTCCTGTAACCCGACGGCGCTGATTATGAGCAAGGCAACCCAGATGCCTTCTGGAAGCCTGCGCTGGACCGTTACAGGAGCGTATACGAGGACGGGGAGCAGCACCACCCAGGCAAGCGGCAGATAACCTGCCCCACCTTCCCGTAGCAAGCGCTTTCCGCCAATGAACGCTAATGGAATCAACACGCCGTAGGCGAGCGCGTAAAGCAATGGGTGTGGAGAGGCCAACAGGTTTTGCGCGGTCCACGTGGCGAGAAAGGGATCACGCAGAAAGGAATATGCATAGAGGGCAAGCAAGGGTAATGGCAGTATCGCTGTGATGGTTGCTCGTCGCAGATATGCAATCAGCGGCGATCCTTCTCGACAGATCCCGGCACGAAGCGCGATGGCAACGACATGGGCTCCAACAACAACGAGGGCGATAACAGCCGTCATTGGCTGAAAGAGCAGGATGAGGCTAATGAGCAAGCCAGCGAGAAAACCTGTCTTGGTCTTGTCTTCCGGATCGAGATAGTGGCGGAGAGCGTCGAGCAGCAGGGCACGCGCAAGCACCAAATGGGGCAGCCCGAGTATGGCAAGGAAACCGAATGTCTCCGGCGAGTAGAATTCAAGCGGCAGCGAATCCAGCAGCGTGGAACGGCCAAACACCGGCAGCAGCCAACCCAAGCCACCACCGCTTGCAGCGAGAAACGTCACCCAGCGACGGGCATCGCTGGACGACAGAAAGAGTCCTGTGAAGCGATAGATCGAGAAGAGAAGATAGGGTATGGCCGCCAGACGCAGCGCATGAAAGAGCACAACGAGCTTGGTGTGCAAATTTGGCGGCTGGGCGAGCTTCCCGAGAAGCAAATAAGGCAGGAACCCCAACACGCCACGCTGTTCTGCGCCGGTATAGGGTGTCCGAAAGAGCCATGCGCCAAATGTGCCGGAAAGCATCTTGGCGATGTAGGAATTCCCGTCTTCAACCCCGAAGACGAACCCAGAGAAAACCCAGGCGTCATCACCCTGGAGCAATCCAATCGCGTAGGGGAGCGACGTCAACATCAACAAGGCAGCCGAAAAAAACCAGCACCACCGTCGCTCCTTCCGGGTCATCGCCGCCTCCACAGCCAGACAGCCGCGCTCAACCCTACCAACAGCAAGCCAGCGCCTGCATACACCGCCAATGGTTGGAAGCGAAAACGAACCGTATGCGTACCCTCAGGCAATGTCAGCTGTCGTAACGGACGATCGGCATGATACAGATCTACAGGATCGCCATCCAGGTCGACGCGCCATCCGGGATACACCATTTCACTCAACACCAGGCGACCAGGGCCCGTAGCGGTGATGGTGATGATATTTGGCGACCAGTCCATCGCTTCCACCGCGCGCCAGTGCTCATCAGCATCGCCCGCTTCCACCCAGGCCCGCGGACGCACATTGGGAACGCGGTACATCCAAACATCGCCAAGTTGGCGAACCAAATTCAGCGTCTCCGATTCAAGCTTATAATCAGACAGAACCCATCCGATATTCAGCTGCCCGAGCAGTTCAGCCTCGAGGTGTAGCTCCCGCGGTTGTCTTGGATCACCCGCAGGGAACGCAGGTACGGTCACAGCGTACGCATCCATCGCAATCCCTGTGGCTGCAGACAGTGCCTGGATATACGCCTGGAGCTGCATGGGCGAAACGCCGTCAGCAAGCTGTAACCCATAGACGGCAGCCGTCTGCTGAGGAAGGCTATAGGATGGTGAAAAGACTCGTTCCAGCCCGTCACTCCCCAGCTCGGTTACCAACGCCTCTGCAAGCGCTTCCCGCTCTGTCAGCGCATCGCTTCCAGGTCGCATGGATAATTGGCGAGCGCCAGCTAATCCCAGATCAAGCGCAACTAGTAGCAGGAGGATGAGGGCTGCAAAGCGCCCTTTTAAACGCCCGCCCAGCGACAAGAAGCACCAGATAACAGCTACGACCGTGAAGAATAAGCTGATGAGAATGGTCTCTTTCGCAAACTCCTCCGATATGAAAAGCAGCAGCGACCCCAGCAGGAGAATGAGCACCCCGCCTCCGGCGGTGAGAAGGCGGCCCCAGTAAAGGGCCCGGTCTTGCACCCCTCTCATCACCGAGTCCACACCCCAGCCCGCCAGGATGGCCACACCCAGCGCACACACGAACAACATGCGCGGAGGAACCCTCAGCAGGTTCAGACCGGGGATGGCAGAGAGCAACGGATAAAGCGGTGTTTGATCACCCAGTGCAAGCACCAGCGCCAGCGATATGACGCCCAGCCAAAAGCCATGTCGGCGTACATCCCCAATCGCTCCCAACGCCGCCAGCAACAACACCGCTCCTCCCACATACGTGGACCATTCGGGCTGACGTGCGAGGGGAAGAAGGAGGTCCAGCAAGCCTGCCCATGGGAGCGAAAGATAGCTTTGTTGCGCGGCAGAGAGGGAAGCACGCGTGCTGAGGGGAATGAACTCAAGCAGGGGTAAGCTAACGGGCGCGCTGACCAGGAAGGCGATGATGGCCGCCGTGCCACCAGCCAGCGAAATCGTACGCCATCCCACACCATGTCGGCGACAGGCTCGCAGGGCAACGGCTGCTGCCAGAAGACCCGCCGTGACGACCCAGCGCGGATCCGCCAGCATGATGATGCCCAACAGCACGCCACCCACGGCGCTCCAGCGCCATTGGCAGGATGCATCGTTGCAAATCCGCCCGGCGACCAGCAACAGCCACGGGGTCCATGCGACGGCCATGCACAGCGTCACGTGGCCCAGAGCGATATGTGCGCTCCATTTGGACGCGCCCATCCAGGCTGCACCCGCCAGCAGCGCGCCCCAGGGTCCGCTTCCATCCTCCCGCAGAAGACGATAGACGCCCCAACCTGAGAGGATGAGGTGAAGCAGGAACAACAGATTAAAGGCTGGAAGGGCGGGAAGGAGCTGAACCAGCCAGAGTGGCGGGTACCATAATCCAGAAAGCGGATCGGCGGCAAACGGCGTCCCCGAGAGCAACATTGGATTCCATAGTGGGATCTGCCCCCATTGGCTCAGACTGGCCCGGATGAAGCTGGCATTAGGGAGATGCGTGATCAATAGGTCAGAGAAGGCTGCGTCGGGATAGAAAGCTATTCCAGAGGGTTGAAGGACCAATGGATGGAGATAGAAAAAGGCCAGACCCACGAGCAAAGCGTAGTACGTTCTCTCGGAGGTTTTGCCGTCACTCATGGTCCCTCACCTGGTAAATACGCACAGATGGATTGCTGTACACGACCTCCCCGGCGAAAGCCCAGTCCTCAAAACCGAGTGCAGCTTCCGAAGGGCCCGCGAAGATGAAGTCAACATCATAGCTTTCGAGAAGGCGGTATCGCTCAGAGGACGATAAGGCTGGATTGTACAGGTCATCCAGCAAGGCCAACATGGCGTCGGCCTGTGGTGTTTCAAAAGGATGCCCGTAGAGTACACGACCGGATGAGAACGCAGGGATGCGGTTGCCGGCCTGGGCACCTGCAAGCACCAGCGCGCCTTCCGGAAGTTCTTCCGCCAGCCAACGATAAGCAGCAATCTCATCCTTTTCATAAACAAGTTCAGGCAGACCTTGCTCCACGCCGAAGATACCGGTCCCGATCATTAACGCCAGGGAAGGCAGTGTAAGGGCAATCATCAGTGCTGCCACCGCTCGCAGACGCGACGGTGAGAACCATCCTGCCATGCCAAGAACCGCCATCGCTGTCAGGGGTATGTACAAACCCAGATTCATACGCCGCTGAACCGATACGGGCACATACAGGAGCAGGGTGTTCACGATAAGCCACACGGCGATAAAGCGCGTTTCCCGCCGCCGCATGGGGTACCCGCGCAAATATCCCAACACAGCAAAAATGAGCAAGGGGCTGTAACCAATAAGGTAGCTGCTGATGGGCGGTGAGCGTGTTTGATTCTGCGCGGTCCATCCCGAGATAACAGGATGGGTCAGCACAACCCAGACATTGTAAACAAGCCACGGCAACACACCTAGCAGGTAACCGGCAAAGGCGGGCACGCCCGGGAGCATGAACAAACGTTTTACGTCTCGTCCGATGATGCCCCGCTTGCTATGCGCCTCCCATACAAGCCACACGACCATAGCCGCACCGATTCCTGCCGTGGAGAACGGCAACACAAGCACGAGGATGGTCCCCCAGAACCAGCCCTGAAAGGCCTCCCCAAAGCGGCTTTCTTGCGTACGCAAACAGGCTCGTCCCGCCCCCAGCACGGCTGCGATGGCCAGTGGGAAGTGAGCATTGGTGTAAGCGCTGAATAATGGGATGGATTCGGGAATCGTCAAGTCGCTTCCATCCACGCCGAACAGCACGCCCAACCATCCCAACCCTGCACCCAACAAGGTCAGCACAAAGGCAGTCCAGATCCAGCGCACGTTTCGGAACACACTCCCGTAAAACTGAAACGCCATGTAGAACATGAGGGTTGCAGACGCGATTCTCGCTAGGTGATACACAACCATAAGTGGAGCGCCGATGAGCCCGGCAAGCTGCCCAAGCAAGAGGTAATAGAGATAGAGCAACACGCCATCCCCCGCCTCAGCCGCGTACGGCAGGGTAAACGTCCAGCTTCCACGCGCACCCTCTCGCATCTTCGCTAGGTAGCTAAAACCGTCGGTAGGGTTGATGAGGAAGCCTGTAAAGACGTCGGGTGTGGCAAGATTCTGGGCGAACAGATAGGGCAGGCTGATGAGCACTGAAACTGCCAGGCTCAACCCCCATGCCCACATCCGCTGGCGCTGGGTCCGCATAGCTGCATTGTACGCTGTCGGAAGCCTTCACGCCATCATGCGGCTTGCCCGATTCACAACGATGAATCTATAATTCCAGTATGAGTAGAACGTCGGATCTGTACAGATTGCAATCCATCGACAAGGACCTTGCAGACAAGCGCACCCGTCTGGAGGAAATCGAGCGCATCCTCGCTGATTCCAGTGAACTGACCCGGGCCACTTCCGATCTTGAAAAAGCCGAGGCCAGGCTCAACATCGTTCGCAGCGATCATTCCAAAGCCGACCATCTCCTGGAAAGTCAGCGTGCCAAGCTGAAAAACAATGAGAAGCTGCTCTATGGTGGCAGTGTGACCAACCCAAAAGAACTGGAAGATCTGCAAAAAGAAGCCGTTTCATTACGCAAACATCTGGAGACCCTGGAGGACCGCCTGCTTGAGGTGATGATTGACCTTGAGGGCTGTGAGAAGGCGTTTGCAACGTGCGAGGATACCGTTCAATCGATTAAGAACGCCATGGCTCAGCAACATCAAGCCCTCATAAACGAGAAGAAAGACCTGCTTGACAGTGCAGATCGCTTGAGCGATGATCGATCTGGAATGGCGGCCAGAATCCTCCCCGACGATCTTGACCTCTATTCGAGGCTTCAAGAGAAGTTCGGAAACCGCGTCATCGCCCGTCTGGAGGATCAAAGTTGCGGCGCCTGCGGGCTTCAACTTGCCCGCTCTGACCTGCAGGAAGCACGCAACAGCAACACCATCAGCCGCTGTCCCCAGTGTGGACGGATTCTTTTTGCAGCAGGATAGAGACCTATGAGGACTATTTTCATCACCATCTTCGGTCGTTTTTTTGAGTGGCCCGAATTCCTTTTCGGGATCCTCATCGGTGTTCTGCTCACCATGCTCGCCGGTCGGTTGGAACCGATCTTCGCATCCATCAACCGCCGCAGCCGGAAACGAATCCGTGTATTCGGGGAACGTTTCTCCTCCATTTCCATCGACCGCTTTCGGGGTGATCTCCTCCGTCAGGCGCAGCGGATGCACATCCTGCAGAATTTCTTTCAGCTTGATGAAATTGTGATTCCTCCATACCTGCTCGCGCCACCGCCACCTGTAGACCCGACATCCGGTGAGGCACCGGCTCAGAATACGCTGTCTGTGCTGCCTAACCTACCCGACTGGCACTATCTTTCCGGTCTATATCGAGCCCCCTCTATTGCTGTTGTGGATGCAGTTGCGAGCGGATTCAGCTTCCTCATAACGGGAGCACCCGGTACGGGTAAGACGACAGCGCTCGCCTACCTTGCCACCCTGCTCGCCCGTTATGATGAGAGTCTTGGTGAGGCGGCGGATCGCACTCCCATTTTCGTTCACGCCGCCGACATGTTTATCGGTAAAGACATGCTCAAGGATCCCATCCAGAGCCTGGTACGTGGCGCCCAGGCCGCAAGCGATCAGAAGATTGGCTCCAAACTGCCAGGCGTTCTTCGCCCTGCGCTGCGTGAGGGCTCGGCCATTGTGCTCCTTGATGGTCTGGATGAGTTGCCGCGCGAAGAAATGGCGCTGGTCATGCAGGCACTTGCGATCCTGCAGCATGAGCATCCAGGAAACCAACTTATCGCCGCCGGTCCTGTCGAGGGATATGACGGAGTGGCTGCTGCTGGCCTCGCGCCGGTTCCGCTGGCTCCCTGGACGGAACACGATCAGCGCCTCTTCATGACACGCTGGAGTGAAGCATGGCAGCAGCACATTGCCCCGCTGCTTCCCAAGAAGCGTATGGGCGAACTCGATCCAGCGCTCATCACTGGTTGGCTGATTGGGAGTGCCGCCGGGCTCACACCGCTTGACCTCACCTTGCGTATCTGGGCTGCGTACACGGGTGATGTGCGCGGCTCTCGTAATACACAAAGCATGCAGGCCTATCTGGAGCGCATCCTCGGTCGCGACGAACTGCAGACAGCAGAGGCTGTTGGTCGCTACTGGCTACGCAGAGCGCAGGCGTGCATTCCCGAGCGCGAATTGCCGCGCGGTACGCCGGTCAATGACCTCGTCGCAGCCGGCCTTCTCGTTCGACGTGCGGGGAACAAGGTTTCCTTCCAACAGCCAGCCGTCGGTGCCTTCCTCGGCGCCAAAGCGTTGCATGCAAGCGGTGAGCTCGCCGCGCTGAAAGCCTTTGGATGGCCCCCCGTGCAGCAAGCGCTCATTTACCTCGCCGGCAAAGCCGATATGTCCGGTTTTGTCAAACAAGCCTTACAGGACACCGCAGATCCTCTCAAGAGAAAGTTGCTTGCTTGTGGGCGCTGGCTGCGTGAGTCGCCGCCACGCGTGCCGTGGCGGACCGATGTCTTGCGTGCACTCGGCAAGCTTATTAATGACGTCAAGCTGCCCTACGGATTGCGGCTGCGCGCAACCCATGCGCTCGCTTACTCCCTTGAGCCATCTGTAGAAATCCTCTTCAAACGCATGATTGGGAGCGACCACGCCGCCAACCGGGTTCTGGGCGCGCTGGGGCTTGGCGGATTGCTGTCAGAGGCGAATGTTGAGGCACTGTCCAGCCTGCTCCAGCACGATCCCAGCTTGCCCGTTAGGCGCGCTGCAGCGCTCGCACTCGCCGTCGTCGGCACAGATGAAGCTCTTGAAACGCTGGGGCACGCGCTTCTCCAGGGGGATGAAGATGTGCGTCTGGCTGCTGCCGAAGCCCTCGCCTGCCATCCCGATGAGGGGTACAACATGCTCAAGGATGCAGCCGAAATCGACAATCTTCTCACACGACGTGCCGCCGTCTTCGGATTGGTGCGTGTCCCCGAAGACTGGGCAATGGCTGTGCTTGAACACGTTCAACTGGAAGACGATCAATGGGTGGTGCGAGGCGCTGCCGCAGAAGCATCAGAGCAGCGGCGGGGTACCTCCCACCAACTCACACCACCGGTAGAAGAAATTGCGGAGCTTCCGTGGCTGGTAGCCTTTGCCGCCAAACAGGGACTGGGTGTCGCTCCCGGAAAGGCTGCACTCGAGATGGTCCGACGCGCATTGACCAAAGGCTCGCCTGAAGAGCAGGTCGCCGCACTGGAAGCGATTGCCTGGTCACAAACCGATGAACTCAACATGGAACTATCCCAGGCGCTGAAGTCCGGTCTTCCACATCTACGCGACGCTGCTTTTGAGGCATTATGGCAAATGCAGGCATCCGGGATGACGATCCCGCAGATGCAGGAAACATAATCCACGTATCGCCCCATACTCACAAACAGGAACAACAAAAGCGCATGGCCTCGGCCATGCGCTGTTCGTCATGTTGCGAATCGATCAGGACTCACTTTCCTGATACTGCTTGATGGCTTTCTCCACATCCTTGGCCGACATCTCTGTGATGGAAACGATTTTATCCAACCCTTTTTCACCGGCGACGACCTCAATGCGTGTGGGTGGAATGGATAGCACGTCAGCCATGAAGGCAATTAACGCCGTATTCGAGGTTTGTTCATCCGGGCCTGAAGTCAGGCGCACGCGCAGCGTTCCGTCACGCATAGGGGTGCCAAACCCAGGCTTGCGCGCCCGCGGTGTGACGCGGATGGTCAAAGCTGCTCCATGTATGCCATTATGAAGCTTGTACTTACGCATCAGCCATCCCTCTCTACCGTAGCAATTGTATCAGCACTCGTTCGACAAACTGGATGAGGATGATCAGGATCCAGGCACTGAAGTCAATCATACCCAAAGGGGGTACATAGCGCCGGATCGGCGCCAGCAGCGGCTCGACAATGTTGTCAAGTGTCCGGCGCAATGGATGATACGGGTCCAGAAAATAGTGCAGAAGAACATCTACAAACACAAGCAGCGTGAGGATTCCAGAGGCTGTTCGTATGACATCAATCAGGATGGTTACCATCTTCTTTCCTTACTCAACCCGCTATGGATGAAGGTCCGTCCGTACGGATTGTAC